>Ga0315914_1009995_pt1 | contig 11960 bp, 3 predicted proteins | sample MpolenodulesMG_FD_203920 | JGI IMG/M metagenome (GOLD analysis project Ga0315914, IMG submission 203920) | Medicago polymorpha root nodule microbial communities from Los Angeles, California, United States - elongated nodules | ecosystem: Host-associated > Plants > Roots > Nodule | place: USA... | reverse complement strand
AATAAATATAAAAAATCCACTAGACACTTATTTTTCATCGATTGATACATTAAAAAACAAGAGATAAATATTTAACTCTGATAAATATAAAAAAAAATCACAACAAATATTCATTACTATTGCTTAAAAAACTAAAGACGAATATTCATCACATGTAAAATTTAAAAAACTGGACAAATATTTGTCATAGATAAAGAAAAAACATAGGTCTAATATGAAACAAATATATATCATTGAAAAAATATAAAAAAAAAAACACACACGAAACTATTGTTTATCACTGATACATAAAAAACATAGGACAAATATTTGTAATTGATAAATAGTAAAAAAATGGGACAACTATTAATCACTCACAAAAAAAAACACGGGATAAATATATATATTTTTTTGACAAAAACAATCAAAGGAAAAACATGTCATTGATAAATTATAAATATTTTACAATGATAAATTTAAAAAAAGAAGACAAATATTTCTAATTGGTGCATAAAAAAGTACGAGACAAGTATTTAGCGCAATTTATTTTTAGAATTTTTATCATTGATAAATTATAAATATATAAAAAATGGGACACTTATTTATCAATAATAAACACATAACATATATTTTTTATTATAAATATAAAAATCACACAGGACAAAGACTTATTATTGATACATAAAAAATTATGGCTCAAATATTTTTCGTTAATAAAAATAAAATAAAAAAATTGTTAAAATATTAGTTATTAATGCATAAAAAAATATGGGAGAAATAGTTGTCATTGGTAAATCTAAAAAAAAAAAGAGCAAGGGACAAAAATTTGTGATTGATACATAAAAAAAGACAAATGTTTTTCGTTGTTATATATACATCTATCACTAATACGGGACACATATTTATCATTGCAGAAAAAAGAAAATACAAACATATTTGAAAAAACACAAGATAAATAAATTATATTGATAAAGAAAAAAATAATATATTTTTTCAATTGAAGAATAATAGTCTATCACCCGTGCATTGCACGGGTTAACACACTAGTTTTAGACGAAATACACTCTTGACATTGTGTTTCTAATAAACTCTCCCATATTTTAGGGTGCAAATTGTGAATTTGTCTAACAATTATCCATAAATTTCATCCCCATTTTAGTCCTGCCCTTGAATGCAATGTTGTCCAACAATACCGGCATGATGCAGATAAAAATGAAGGAAAATAATGGACATATAATATGATCTTGCAATCCCAAAATACAAACTTCCTAACGAAGAAAAGCCAACAAGATGTGCTTGTTCTAGCTGTATAGAATATGGTCTTGCTTGTTAAAGGAGTACAACTTTATTTGGACATGGATAGAAGTGTATACATATACTAGTACTAGTATTAGAGCTGTGATAAATGCAGCGACCTAAAATTTGGCGGGATTATTCACTTCGGCCCTTCTATAGATATTATAAACAAAACCGTGATTCACCCTATACAAGGCGTGCAAAGGATAAACCAACCAAAAGTATTAACAGAGTCAAAATACCATAATTAAGAAGATGTATTAGTTTATCACTCTGCAATTTAATCCTTAAACTATATAAGTATTTTGTTTATTTAATGACCATGTCATATTTTAGAAGCTTCAATTGTATCCCAGGATATGATATACTCAAGAAAGTACTACACTTCTTTCAATAATTTATTTTTACTATTATTATAATAAATTCAATAAGTTTTTATCCTTGTAAATAGAGTGAATTTTCTTTTAAACCCTCATAAAAAAAATGACATACTTTGGTCCCTATAAAATTTTTCAACGAGCAAATTTATTCTCTGCTAAACTAAAAATTGTTTAATTACATTTCTAAATTTTGAATGATTTTTATCAGACATGTTAATAATATTATAAGAATCATTTTTATAAAAAATTATATATTTTTAACATGTAATTAATTAAATATGAATTTCTCTAAATGCCAAAAGTTCAAGATTAAAGTAATAAAAATTTGAACTTAAAAATCAAATTTTGGGTTAATTTTTTTGAGAGGAACTTTATATAATGTTCTAAACAAGTATGTAAAAAGGCATTAAAAAATTTAAAATTTAAATATAATTAAATAAATTTTAATTTTATAAGGACTAAAACTATGTGCTAAAAATTTTCACAGGGACCAAAAATGTCACTTTTTGTATGAGGACTAAAAACACAATTAAGTATATTTACAAGGACTAAAATATTATTTAACCCTATTATACTTATAACTAGTGTTCAGGTGCCCGTCTGCCTGCTCTTTTTGATTTTATTGTGCTTATGCGTATAAATTACAAATATTAGTTTTTATTAAATTTTCTAAAATACCATTTGCTTGGAAAATATAATCCGAACCACAATTCAGCTTCTAAAATCAGAACTGTTATAAAATTGCTCATATTTCCAAGACAAAATTTCTATTAGTGTCATATTTCCAAGACAATTTTTTTATTAGTGGATTCCTTAACTAATGCCCTTAGGGCACTGGTTAGCAAGATCCATTATATTATAAGTTAGGATCCTCTCCATTTAATCTCTTCTCCATTTCTTCCATTTGGAGAGATAAAAACACAAAAAAAAAATTAAAATAATTAATGATGGTGGAACTCATTTAATGATAGAATCCACTACCTATTTTTTGTGTCTAAATCTTTCATAATGACAATCTCCATTTATTTTAATAAATAGAGAGGATCTCATCTCATATATTATAGCAATAAAAGTACAATGTTTGACTGATATTAGTTGGCATTTATTATTAATTGGTTAATTAGCCTAATAGGTGAAATACATTCAATAAATTAGGCGGGCAATTAAGGCACCATGAGAGCAATAAAAGTGTACCGTAAAATGAGTTAAGATCCTCTCCATTTAATCTCTTCTCCATTTCTTACATTTAGAGATATAAAAACACAAAAAAAATTTAAAATAATTAATGATGGTGGAACTCATTTAATGATAGAATCCAGCACCTCATTTTTGTGTCTATATCTTTCATAATGACAATCTCCATTTATTTTAATAAATAGAGAGGATTTCAACTCTTACAATAAAAGTACAACGTTTGACCAATATTAGTTGGCATGTATTATTAATTTCTTAATTTGTCTAATAGGTGCAATAAATTCAATAATTTAGGCGGGCAATTAAGGCACTATGGCAGTGATAAAAGTGTACCATAAAATGAGTTGAGATCCTCTCCATTTAATCTCTTCTTCATTTTTTCTATTTGGAGAGATATAAACATAAAAACTAGTTAGCAAGACCCATTATATTATGAGTTAGGATGCTCTCCATTTAATCTCTTCTCAATTTCTTCCATTTGAAGAGATAAAAACACAAAAATCGTAAAAATCGTAAAAATAATTAATGATGGTGGAACTTATTTAATGATAGGACCCACCACTTTTTTTTGTGTGTATATATCTTTCATAATTACAATCTCCATTTATTTTCATAAATAGAGAGGATCTCAACTCTTATATTATATCAATAAAAGTACAATGTTTGACCGATATTAGTTGACATTTATTATTAACTAGACTTCTACCCGTGCGTATATCAAAAAAATAAAACACTTGATAAATACAAACTACATTGAATTTCAAATTAAAATTGTCTCGTGTATACACTACCACAATGATATGATGTCATACATTGCGAAATACTTCATGATATACCATATTTGAAGTCACATTAGTGTTTTTACCATCTTCATCGATTATAATCTCTTGAAGTAACTGTTGCATGTAGAAGTTCAATTCTCTTGCATGTAGAAGTTCAATTGAAGGGAGCCAATGCTAAAAGGGCATTAAATACACGTGGGCATGCTTAGAATGTTACCATGTAGCTTTCTAACCTCAACATTTGTCATTAATATAAGACATAGTGTACATTTGAACTGCTCAAAGCACTATTAGTCACAAAAAATATGATGGCCCTTTGAGTGTTGCTCGAAATCTTTGTTACAGTGATAACAAAAAACTTAATTATAAGCTGCATAAATGAATATATAGAAACTTGCCTAGTTCAGCAATTAGAGGTTCAATGATGTGTTGAGAGAATTCTTTATAGCTGAATGTAAACTGCAAACAAAGGAGGGTGCCATTGCGCGCGCGCGCACACACACACATATATATATATATATATCGGAATGGAGAGTTTGAATCATAGATATGTGTGTACATAATGATAGAATAGAATATTTTGTTATAATTGGCTATAATTAGTTTCCTGTAATTATGTTGTATAATGATTAGATAGTTGACTAAACGTTACACAATAGTTGTATATATTCTATTCAAACTACCCAATCAACATCCTTTATGTGATAGAATAGAATATTTTGTCATAATTGGCTATAATTAGTTTCTTGTAATTATACTGTATAATGATTAGATAGTTGACTAAACGTTACACAATAGTTGTATATATTCTATTCAAACTACCCAATCAACATCATTTATATGATAGAATATAATATTTTATCATAATTGACTATAATTAGTTTTCTGTAATTATGTTGTATAATGATTAGATGGTTGACTAAACGTTATCAAAGGTCATGATAAATGCTTGAAGGTTTAGTGGTTAGTTGAGAGATATGATCACATTAAATGTTGGCAAAGGAGGGAAAACTTGGAGTGTTTAGGGCTAACTACCAGCTTGACAAGTTTAGCTTTTATAATAAAGGATTGGTTAATTAGCCTAATAGGTGCAATAAATTCAATAAATTAGGCGGGCAATTAAGGCACTATGGGAGCGATAAAAGTGTTAATGAGTTAAGATCATCTCCATTTAATATGTTCTCAATTTCTTCTATTTGAAGACATATAGACACAAAAAATCTTGAAAATAATTAATGATGGTGGGACCCATTTAATGATAGGACACATCACCTCTTTTTTGTGTCTATATATTTCGTAATGTCAATCTCCATTTATTTTCATAAAGGGTTAATGGTGCTTTACCCCCTGTAATATAGGTCATTTCCGTTTTTCCCCCTTGTAATTTTTTATTTATTTAGCGCTATAATTTTTTTTTTTGGAATACCTCGTAATAGGTCATTCAAAAACGAATATTTCAGCAAAATAGAAAAAAAAAATTGGTTTTTGAATGACCTGTTTGGGGGTATTCTAATTTTTTTTTTACAGGGGGTAAATCAAAAAAATATTTTACAGAGGGAAAACTGAAAATGACCCATATTACCATTTATTATTAATTGGTTAATTAGTCTAATAGGTGCAATAAATTCAATAAATTAGGTGGGCAACTAAGGCACTATGATAGCGATAAAAGTATACCATAAAATGAGTTAAGATTCTCTCCATTTAATCTTTGCTTCATTTCTTTCATTTGGATATAAATAAACACAAAAAAATCTTGAAAATAATCAATAATAATAGAACCCATTTAATGATAGGACCCAACATCTATTTTTTGTGCCTGACTCTTTCCTAATTACAATCTCCATTTATTTTAATAAATGGAAAGGATCTCAACCCCCATAAAATTTGTACTTTTAATCATTGTGATGTGATAGATGCAAATGCATTTGTGCTGCATAACAATTTTTTTTTAGATAGATTCTGCATAACATAATTAATAATAGCATTAGGGGATCCTTAAAAAAAATCATTAGGGGATGTATTAGATTAGGACTTTAAAAGATAATTTTTATTTAAAAAAGTGTTGTAGATTTTAAAAGATTTTATATGATTTTAATGACTTTTAAGACTTTAAAAGAGTATCATGATTTACAATTTGTATTTTTAAGGATTTATATCATGAGATTTGAAATGATTTTATTAATTTATAAGATTTCAAAAACTATAAATTTTAAGAAATCATTGAAAACATATGATTATATTCTGGACTAAACCTCAACCCATGTGGCCGAGCCAACACACAACTGTCCAATAACATATAACCCTCGCCTGCATGAAGACTATGAAGGAACTCCAATGCCACACAGAAGCAAATCTCCATCGATTAGGATCGTTGATGTGATCTCCAACGAAATCTCGCATTCGTGGTTGTGTTTCACGAAGACAGTTGCAAACAAGCTCCTCCTATATAAAGGTGGCTACACACCATAGCTTGAATAAGTTACACGTTTTTCACCACTTTCACCGATCTTCTATCGAGATCTCTATAATCTCACTGTAATTTCATTGGGTAACTACCTCTTTTGTGAACTGGAGTAGCTCTGACGCATTAGAAAAACTCTTGTATTTTACATTGATTGAATATACCTCGATACAATATACACCAGATCATTGACGCTAAAAGAAAGGGATTCACTTCCTCTATTGCTTTGAATCTCCACAAATTCATCACCGTAACTATTTTTCTGTTGTTTTTCCGATGGTCGGAACTCCTTTTCATTCCAGAAGTGCCGTCACAAGTGCAACCTGCTCCACCGCGAGACTTCGTTCTACAATCTAGATTTGGCAAGATGACGTCGGTCTTGTCCTTTATTCGGCAGAGCCACCAAGTACAGTTCTTTCAACATTCAGTAGTAACGTTTGACATTCCAAATTTGAACGAGGTTCTCACTAACATCTTCAACCTAATCCATGAACAGTGTGTATCACTCAAGTAGAGGAAAATCAAGATAAAATTCTTACGATAATCATAACTCTAATCGAGATTACTGAGCTGAATCAACATACAATCTTTTTTTTAGAGTAAAATCTTAAAAGGAATAACAATCCATATAAATCTCATGTATTCATGAAAAACTTCTTTATGCTAACAAAATTTCACAAAATCCAATTTATTAAACAATCCAATGAAATTAGAATGTTTTGGAATACCACATGACTTTTTTTAAGTTACAAAAAGTCTTAATTGAATACCACAATACTTTTTTTAAATCACAAAGACTCTTGATTGAATACGCAAGGCCTAATTAGATTAAGTAAAACTCTTAATTGAATTTCTCAAAAAAATTTCATCATAATTTTTTTTAAAATCCTAATTGATTACACCCTTAGTTTTAATATAATTTCAAGAAAAAATCTATTTTTTTCATAAAAAAAAACCACTTTTGTCATTTTCAAGTGTTTGTTTAAGTTTTTTAAAATTTTCATTTTCTCGAAAAATATATTTTTGACTCTAAAATAAATAACTATTAGAATTAACTTTTTCTAAACTCTATTATTTTCAAATAACACATAAACTAGTTAAAAATAATTTTAAAAAAAAAGTTTTTTTATAGATAGTAAACAAACAAAAGTAGATTTATATTTATATTTTTTAAAAATCTTTAACAAATATCTCTAATTTTTTTAACACAATATATTTTTTTTAAAGTTGAAACAAACTCATCCTTAATTTAAAGATAATACATAAACTAACCTTTAGCGAAAGTAATAGCCACTAGTATCGTTTGGGCTTTGCACATTATATAATCAACACAAGAAGGGACAGTATGTGTCACTACAACATACTCCACCATAAATTCCATTTACAAGGACTAATCTAACCTTCTGAAGTTTTTTTTTTCTTCCCAACAAGATCATCAATATTTGAAGTTCATCAGCCTTGTTGTTTTTCCTCATAAGTCATAAGCTCTAAAATGGGTGCTTTGTTGTGGAGGCTAATTCTTCTTTTTCTTGCTGGCATTCTCTTCTGTCCTAAACATTGTGCATCTCATAAAGGTAATACTAATGTTACTTTTTGGATATACCAACAAATGTTTTCGGAACACTTTTAAAAACTTTAAATTATAAGCTTTTATAAAAAATTTATGTATTCAATGTATTGAAAATTGTATTATTTAAATCTTTTAAAGAATTATTTTTTAATTTAATTTTTTTAGAGGGTATGGAAAACAGTCGGTAACTAATTGAAGGTAGATTAGATACTCATTGCAAAAGGAACCACTTTGAGTAGCTTGCTTAATTAGAAGAAAGCATGGTTACATTACAGCAGTTGACTGCTCATCCAACCTCCTAAAATCAAAATGAAGCATGTTAGGAAGCAAGCTTGAAGTGTTATATGAAAATAGCCGTTCTAAAAAAAAAGGAAAATAACTAGTAGTGTATTTTAGGTTAATTAAATAAATGATATCTATAAATATTTAAAATTTTGTTTTCAATCTCTATAAAAAAATATTATATTTTTAGTCTTTGTAAAATTTTCCATCAATATTTTTAGTCTATGTAAAAATATTTTGTCTTCATGTTTTTTTTTTTTTTTGGTACAATTTTGTCTTCATGTTTTATCTCTAAAAATGTTAAAGGAAAATGTTTTGGGGACTAAAAAGTGCAATTTTTTTAAGAGATTAAAAACTAAATTATTGATATTTACAGCGATCATTTACTTAATTAATAGGGCAGTCTTTAAGGATTATAAGTAGTAACTATTTATAAAAAAATGTGTAATCAATGCATTGGAAATCGAAATATTTAACTTTTTATAAAAATAATTTCTTATTTTGACATGCATAAAGAGTGTCAGGGGGCACTCGTTAACAAGACCTATATTTTAATAGGTTTGAACATTTAGAGGATGAACAAATCATCTATATTATATGTAGAAGGGGCCAAAGCATAAGATGACTCAAACACTTGTTTTAGACCTCAAAAATTACATGTTTCTAAGATTTTTAGGCCTCTAACTAAAATTTATTTAGGACGTTTGTCAAGAATTCAAAAAAAAAAAATTGGGACAAATTTTATGAAAAAAATACGTTTTTTTTAGTTTTAATGTGTTGAAATACATCATTTCTAAAATGATTTTTTTTTAAAAACTTCTTAAAATATTTGTTAGAGCATCCACAATGGTAGTTCCCTAACAAGGACTCCTTAAATGGACCACACGTGACACATCACTTATTTATAATTTTGTAATAAAAGTACTTATTAAGGACTCAATGACTCCAATGACAATACACTAAAAAAGACTCCAATGAAAAGTACTTAAATATGTTAACACTATCTTTACATCATTAAACAAAAATAACTTATCTATTACTCTTTTTTACAAGTGGGACCAAATAGTACATATTTTATTATTCATTTATGCAAGTGAGACCAAGTAGTACACATTTTATTACTTTTTTAAACATGAGACCCGTTAGTTACCCAGGAGAGATGGTCCTTATATAGTTGCCCTTTCCTTAACGGGGACTCATTTTTTCTTCGTCGAATGGAGGGTCCTTAACATGGAGTGGTCCTTTGTTAAGTAAGGACCCCCATTGGAGACGCTTTTTTTTTTTTTTTTTTACAGAAAAACTTCATTTTAATATTCAATTTAAGCCTTAAAATTTGTTAGACCCCTAGCTCAAACCATTTGATATCTAATGACTAATCCTCAATTTCTCAATTTGGACAAACCAAACATATTTTAATCAACCTATAGAACTAATAAAAAATCATGATTATATACAGATACAGGTAGAAAATACAGTTTTATGCAAGATGCAACTTCAGCACCAATCATATCCTTCTATGATTACATCATAATTGGTGGCGGCACTGCAGGGTGTCCTTTGGCTGCAACACTGTCCCAAAATCATAGGGTTTTGGTGCTTGAACGTGGTGGATCACCTTATGGGAATCCAAACATAACCAATTTGAGTGCCTTTGGTGTTGCACTTTCTGATACATCTCCTTCCTCTCCTGCTCAACGATTCATTTCTGAAGATGGTGTTATCAACTCAAGAGCTCGTGTTCTAGGTGGTGGGAGTTGTTTGAATGCTGGCTTCTACACTCGTGCAAGCCCTCGCTACGTAAGGTAACACAGAAATAAAATATAGAGTATATTGTAATATTTACACAATAATCTATACTTTATATCAAATGTTTTTTTAATAAACTTTATATCAAATGTTGATGTAGCATTTTTCTTCAAATTTTATCATTTATTTAAATTATTTTATTTCTGATTTTATTTTACTCGATTAATTTTATATATAATTTTTATGATTTATACCTACATATAAAGCTGATAGGAAGTTTTGGTTTAGTCATTTTTTCTTTTAACTTATTGCTTATTTAAACTACTTTATGTACACTATATATTTTTTGGGTCAAGTAATGTCATGATTTTCTATCTGATTAAGCTTTTTAAAATTTTAATGCATAAAACTTAGTAAATTTTATTTTTATAGAGAAATTCATGATACACTTGTATAAATAAGTATCGTATTTATTTGCACAATGAGTGTTAAGACGGTTTCTTTTTAACATTTTTTCTAACACTTACTCATTTAATATATAAAATTAATGAGGCTACTAGACTTTGCAAATGAGTCCCATATAAATTCGTAGGATCAACATTGATTTTAACCAATAAAAAAGTAAGTTTTGGAGAAAATGTTAAAAATTGAGTATCATCTTATTGACATAGATTAGATTAATCTTATAACTATTTGTACAAAGTATTTAAGAAACTTAAGAGCACTTAAAAGAGATGAGAGTATCAAGTTCGAATTCTAGAAACGCAACACAAACATTAAAACTCCACATAATAAAGTTTGTTGTCTATATAGTCCTATCCAACTCAAAGATTGAGATACTCCAATTTATACAAAAATAAAAGTGTTGAAGAGAGTCTATTGAAATAGTTTATGACATTTTGATAAAGCTGATTTTGAGGATGTATATTTTTTATGTTGTTAGTGAAGCTGGTTGGGATGAAAAATTAGTGGATGAATCATATAAATGGGTGGAGAGAGTGGTGGCTTTTCAGCCTCCTATGCGGCAATGGCAATCAGCAGTCAGGGATGGATTATTGGAAGTAGGTGTATTGCCTTACAATGGCTTTACTTATGATCATATTCATGGGACTAAGGTTGGAGGTACAATCTTTGACCAAAATGGTCAAAGACACACTGCAGCTGATCTTTTGGAATATGCTAACACCAACACAATTACTCTTCTTTTACATGCCACCGTTCATAAGATCTTGTTTACAAAAAGCAAAGGTTTTCATTCTAATTCTGCATCATATGATTCATTTCATGCGTAAAAAAATAAATGCAATGTGCATTCTTTTACTAGTAAATGAATATTTTAGTTTATGAAATTGTAAGATGTAGGGTAGTTTAGTTCTTCAAATTTGCAAATTGATAAATCAATCTTTTAAATTAAAGAAAATCAATCAATTTAGTTGCTACATTAAGATATCTCGTTTTTAAACATCAATGATAACTAAAGAAAAACATAAATATTGATTTGAATAGTGTCATGTTATGAAGGTAACATTGTGAATTATATTTAGTGGTTCATCATGGTGAACTTAAAAATAACCATCTATTTAATAATATATATTTTTAATATTGACTATTAAATTTTTATATTATTAACATAATGATTATTTTTTAATTCACTTTGATGGACCAATAAATATACTTCGCCATTTTTTTTTTGAAAGAAAATATACTTCACCGTGTTGTCCCGTGCTTAGTTTGCGGAAACATTGAATTATATATACAGTAGCCGGAGTTTGAAATTCAAATTTTCCATTTATTCACCTTAAAAGGTACAATTCAAGCCACTAAACTACTTGACGGAAAAAGAAAAAAAAAACTTCACTTGCCTATTGTTATATCAAGATAAATAGAGAACCTTTAAAATTATAGTGCTAAATTTGAAAAATGATTAAATTGACTAATTTTGTTCAATTTGTAAGACTAAATTGCTATTTCACAAATTGGAATGACTAAATTGAATGAATCTTTAACTTTGAAGTACTAACATGCTAATTTACTGATACTTATAGTATTTATTTTGCTCTCTCGGTCCATTTAATGATGCTTATGTGAATGCATTGTGCATGATATCAAACAGGTGGATCAAGTTCAAAGCCAATTGCACATGGAGTTGTATTCAAGGATGCACGAGGGACAGAACACAGGGCATACTTAAATCATGGGACTATGAATGAGATCATAGTATCAGCTGGTGCACTAGGTAGCCCACAACTTCTGATGTTGAGTGGAAT
>Ga0315914_1009993_pt1 | contig 11962 bp, 8 predicted proteins | sample MpolenodulesMG_FD_203920 | JGI IMG/M metagenome (GOLD analysis project Ga0315914, IMG submission 203920) | Medicago polymorpha root nodule microbial communities from Los Angeles, California, United States - elongated nodules | ecosystem: Host-associated > Plants > Roots > Nodule | place: USA... | reverse complement strand
TTTTTTCGTTTCCTCGGCTATTGACGCTTAAAATATTCGTAATTAACTCATCTCCCGTGAAAAAATGCCAAAATTTCTCGGTGGAGGTCCTTATGATGTCCTAAACATGCTTGAATATTTGGGGAACAAAATTTGGCTCGTGGATGGATGCGCATTTGAAAAAAAATTGCGATTTTGTGCGTATCGGTCTAAAAATCAAAATAAATCGAGGCGTTGTCGGAATTCTACGAAACTTGGCAGATCCTCTATATGTATTTTTTTTGAGGTGTTTGCAAAAAACAACTCAAAATTCGATTTCAAGGTCGATGTTTTGGTTTCTTGAGTTTTTGGTGCGTCAAAAATTCATATTTAATCTGTCCATTGTCGAAAAATTCTAATTTTTTGTGGGAGACGTTTTTATGTCCTAAACATGCCTACAAAGAATCGTGAAAAAATTCAACCTCTAGGTCACTTCGGGACTTTATGCTTGCAGGGAAAATTGACCCTTTTTTTCTACAAAACTGGAAATGGCACATCAAGCATATATAGGGAGAGCACCTTTATGGGTTATGACTAGGGACTGTCTGGGGCGCGCCCTGGCACCCCAGTCATTCCCCAACAAGCTGCTCCGCCCAAATCTCCCTCATTTTCATCAATTTGAGTCGTTTTCATAAAAGAAAATTATAAATTCAGATCTTTTTGACGATTTTGGGGGAGATTTGGTGGAAAAGAGGGGAAAACCTTGTTGTTCTTGACTTGGGCAGACACAGTCCAAATATGCAGTTCAACATTTGTTTATGCTTCGTCTTGGCCAAACATTGTCTTTGTCATGGAAGAGTAAGATTGATGCATCTTTTCCATGTCCCGTCGGTAGTCCCAGTTCCCCAGCATCGGAAAGAGGGGGTCATCTTGTCGTTCATGACTTGGGCAGGCATAGGCCAAACATGCAGTTCAACGTTTGCTCATGCTTCGTCTTGCCCAAACACTATCTTGGTCATGGTAAAGCGAAATTTCTCCATCTTTCTCATGCCCAGGTATGGTGGGGTGGCTAGCGTAATTAGTGAAAAATCTATGTTGGTCCCTTCTCGGAAAAACTTGTGCCCTTGTAACGCTGTGGGGTGACTAGAATTTGCTTACTAAGAGTGCAGGTCAATAAACATAGCCGTGTTAATCCCTTATCGAAAAAAAGTGTGCCCTTGTAACGCTGCGGGCCGACTAGCATTTGCTTACAAAACTCTTTCAGGGCATTGAATTTGGGTTGATTTCGTCCTCGAAATCTCTATTGTGTTTGAGTCGAGTTGCAGTGCAGGTCAACAAACATAGCCATGTTGATCCCTACTTAGAAAAACTTGTGCCCTTGTAACGTTGCGGGGCGACTAACATTTGCTTACTTGCAGTGCATGTCAATAAACATAGCCGTGTTGGTCCCCTCTCGGAAAAACTTGTGTGTCTCTTTAATTTGGATTGTACATACTGCTTTATAACTCATAAGTAAATGGTTGTTGAAATTTTTGGATTCTACACTCAATTCCCTTCAGTTTGGATATAAATTTTGTATGGTACGGATCAAGAACAAATATAGAAAACACATTTGAAGTTTGGATATTGATGTTGGAAAAAACTGTTTACGGGTTTTGACATGGAAATTGCGGCATAAGCTAAAATATAAGTTTAAGTTGAATTTGAATGGTTCAGAACTGGTTATGTATGCTTAAATGGCTGAACAAGAGTTTGGTTTGAAGTTTAAATGCAAAAGTAAGAAGTAGAAGCAATTAAGCCGAAATAAGATGTTTTGGGAAAAGTGATTATAAAGCTGACAAGAGTTTAATAGAAGCTTAAGCTGAATTGAAAGTGAACATAAGTGATTATGGTGAGTTCCTTTAGATAGAAATCCCACCTTAGATAGTTATTTTCATGAGATTAATCTTATAACATATAAGCTAAAATAAGTCATGTCATATAATCTCATGAAAATAACTATCTAAGGTGGGATTTCTATCTAAATGAACTCACCATAATCACTTATGTCAACTTTCAATTCAGCTTAAGCTTTAATTAAGCTCTTATTAGCTCCATAATAACTTTTCTCAAAACCGTTTATTTTGGCTCAATTGCCTCTGCTCCTAACTTTTGCATTTCAACTTCAAACCAAACTCTTGCTCAGGCCTTTATTTAAGCATACATAATAAATTCTGAACCATTAATATCCAACTTAAACTTATATTTTAGCTTATGCCGCAATTTCCATTCCAAAACCCGTAAGTAGTTTTCCAGCGTCAATATTCAAACTTCAAATATGTTTTATGTATTCATTCCGATCCGTACCATACAAAAATTATATCCAAACTGAAGAGAATTGAGTGTAGAATCCAAAAATCCAACAACCATTAAATTCTGAAGGGAATTGAGTTACAGAGCAAAAGATACGACCCAGGTACTACAAACATGTCCGACGAATTTCACAAAAATTGATCTCTTTTAAGCTTCAATTTAATCTCCTCATACAATCCAATTTACTAACACCTCTTAACCTTTATTCATTGCTTCAAACGGTAAGTCATAAATCATAGACAACAATTCAAATTTATAGCATGACACAAAATTCATCATTCTAATCAACAATTTAAGCTCTATTCAACCAAATTCAAACCTAAAAGCAAAACATCACCTTGCTAAATTTGAATTCTTTCACAAGCTCTCAACCAATTATTTAGCACCCAAGCTTCAGTTCTAATCCCTTCTTCCAATTATTGTATCTAAACACCAAATAACCACAATGGCCAATGCTTCACACATGTGGCAGAATTACCTTCTTCCCCTTTTTAAAAGATTTTCATCTAATACGGTTAATTGAAACTGTAGTCTAATGAGAGATGAGTAGGATATTACATACTACCAATTAGACAACATGCAATATTAGGATTTTGCGTATACATTCTAAATATGTATAAGGGTAACACGGTGCACTAAAGCTCCCGCATACACAGAGTCCGGGAAGGGGTCCCACCATTATTGGTGTATTCTAAACATGTATAATAACAAAAAAATTACACCACTCAACTAATAATTCATTATAATTTCTCATCAACATACTTTTTTAACAGTCATCAAAGTTTAAAGACACTCTTTTAAAAAAAAAAATCTATGACTAAAGACACTCCTGGTCCAACAAACACGTAGTTTAAGGGAGAAATGCTGAATGATACTTGCAAACGTTTGCACAACAAACAAAACAAAAATCATGTACAAATAGACTTAATTTTCATTCACATAAGAAACCTGAGTTTCACAAATGGATACTTCGGTGAAAAGTCGAATAAGCACATAGAAACAAGTATTTATCTAGGCACATAAATTTAGAGACGGATCCCATGGCTATGTGTTCAACTCTCACCCTGTTAAATTTTTTGATATTTTTTCATTTCTAATTATAACACTATTTAAAAAATAATCAATATTTTAATGAATTGGTGTTCAAATATTAAATTGGACAATGAACTAATCAGACACTCCCTCCAATCTGAAAAAAAAAAAGTCGTTTTAGGAAGAAAACGTGATCTATTTTATATGTCGCTTTAAATTTCCTAAGCAATTAAATAAGAGTGGATTATGATCTGAATTTTTTCATTAATAATCAAATCAGATTCTGAAAAAAGTTCAATGCAAATTTATTTGTTATAAATAATATAGCCCCCTATGTAAGAAAAGAAAAAAAGAAACATGAATTTGTTCAACGACAGAAATAAGTCTGCAAGTCTGAATTGAAGTAGTAAAATACAAAGTTCAAAATAATCGTAAAGAACTATGTAATATGCTCAAAAAAAGAACTATGACCAGAAAAATAAAACCAGACAAAAAAAGTCTGGTGGTTATTAGATGACAAAAAAATAAGAAGGAAATTAAACATACCTTTCTCTTCTTTTCTTGTTTTTTCCTTTTTCCCTGAATAAGTCATGTGCGCAATGGAATGCATATATCTTGTCTGTATCCCCCTATTTTGTTTTGTCACTTTCAAGATGTGGTCGAAGAGTCGCCAATACAAGACGACACACCTTTTTGCAACCTTTCCCCCATTGCATTTTCATTTTCATCGTCCTTAGCATTTACATTCAACTCGACCTCAGACTTCTCAACAACTGCATCGTTACGTAACTCGGACTCACAGGAGTCTGAGGTCGAGTTGAATGTCAATGTTAAGGGCGACGGGCATGAAAATGCGAGGGGTAAGGGTTCCAAAAAGGTGTGTCGTCGTGGCTTGGCAACTCTTTCACCACATCTTGAAAGTGGTAAAAGAAAAAATAGGGGGATGCATGCAAGATATACGCATTCCATTGTGCACGTGACAGTTATGTAGGGAAAAAGGAAAAAACAATGGAAAAAGAAGAGGAAGGTTTGTTTAATTCCCTTCTATTGATTTTTTATTTTTCTGATCATCTAATAATTGTCGGGTTTTTATTCATCACAGTAGAGATGATACATAAGTTGTTAATCTTGATTGTCGATTGCGTAGAACAATATGACTTTTAGCACAGTCGGCTTCTCCTTAATCAGCTCAAACACAGAAAAATCTTCGTTCGAAAGATTTTTTCACTTTAAAATTTTAAAAATTCACTCGTTATTTGCATTAATGATGATCTAGCATCATAAAATAGAGAGAGAGAGAGAGAGAGAGAGAGAGAGAGAGAGAGAGAGAGAGAGAGAGAGAGAGAGAAAATGAACTTATGACGCTTCTCCATGTGAATTTTGGACCGTGATAAAAACATTTAGCTTTAGATACTTTGAAGCAAAATCAATAGTAACATACTACACAATGGATGAGAGATCAATTTAAGTGGCAACATAAATCAATAACTCAACATTCCAAAAACTACAAAGTAAAACTCTCACTGCATAATACCCACTAATGTATTTTAAAAGAAAATAAGAGTTTTTTTGGGGTTAAACGCATTGACAACATCTCTTGCTCTTACAGACATGTTTTTCGCATGTTGTTTCACATGATTGTCACTTGTTTCACTATGACACTTTGTGTTTCATACTCCATTAGTACTCAGAGTTTTGAGAAGATGGCAAATTTTGACAGAAGTCACAACAACCGTTGTCCCTCCATATTTGATGTGACTTATGCAATGAGAGTTTTACTTTGTAGTTTTTGGAATGTTGAGTTATTGTTATTTACGCTACCACTTAAATTGATCTCTCATTCATTGGCAATATGTTGCTTCTAATTTTGTTTCAAAGTTTCTGAAGTCAAATTTTCTTATAACGCTCCAAAATTCTCATGGAGAGCAGTCAAAAGTTTTTTTTGTGTATTTTATGATGTCAGATCATCAGCGATGCAAATAACGAATGAATTTTTTTTTCTTTCAGAGGGACGACAATCTTTCAGATGGAGATTATTATGTATTTAAGCTGATCAAGAAGAAACTGGTTGTGTTGTCACAATGTTCCATGTGATTGACTATCAGGATTAACAACTTATGATGTATCTTCTCTAATGTGTTTGATTTCTTTTATAGGGATGTTTTTCCTTGTTGGATCATGAAGCAGTGTATAAGATTAAACATTTAGAAACCTATCAATGACTTTTGTTAGACCAAAAGTGTCTTCAACCTTATATATTTTTAGAACATAGTGTCTTCAAACTAAGATAACTATTAAAAAAGCATGTTGATGAGAAATTATAATGAATTATTGGCTGGATGGAGTTAAAGAAATTATATTTTACATGTTGCTTAGAATGTATACATGAAATCCTAATATTGCATGTTGTCTAATGTAGTGGTAGTCAATGTCTAATATGTTTAGATTCTTCATTGGATGTTAGGAAATTATAATAAATAGAAAGAGAGTAGAGCACAGTTGGTCGTGTAGAGAATTTAGTCACTGATTATTAGGAAGGAGAGACTAAGCTCTCGAATACTTGGAGAGCAACCTGAGTCTAGGCCTTATTTCAATGGTAATATTTTTGTATTTGTTGTAAGATGTGTATACGTGAAATTCTGGTTGTGACTTATTCTCTAGAATTGTTATGAATGCAGGGAAAATGACATTTTTTTTCTACAAAATTGGAAATGGCACATCAAACATATATAGGGGGAGCACATTGATGGGTCATGACTGGGCATGGCTGGGGAGCTAACACGGTTGTGGGGCTTACTAGACGCACCCAGGCCAAATCACGTTGGGAGGGGATTTGTAGGCAAAAATCTCTCGCGCCCGCCCGTATTATTAAGGTCATACCGATTGAAATTTTTGTTCATGACTCGGACTCGGCTTCCCGTGCCCATGCCAAATCACGTCGGGAGGGGCATGACCTGCCCGTGCTCTGGCCAAACCATGTCGGGAGTGGTCTCGTAGGCCAAAATCTTTCGTGCGTGCACGCCCTTATTATTAAGGTCATACCGATTGAAATTTTTGTTTACGAGTGGGACTCGACCTTCCCGTGCCCATGCCAAGCCACGGCAAGGCGGCATTCGTGATGTTTTGCAATTTGGGAGGTAAATGGGGGTTTTGTTTTTTCGTTTCTTCGGCTATTGAAGCTTAAAATATTCGTAATTAAATCATCCCTCTGCAAAATCGCCAAAATTTCTCGGTGGAGGTCCTTATGATGTCCTAAACATGCCTGGATATTTGGGGAACAAAATTTGGCACATGGGTGGATGCGCATTTGAAAAAAAAAAGTGATTTTGCGCGTATCGGTCGAAAAATCAAAATAAATCGAGGCGTTGTCAGAATTCTATGAAACTAGGTAGATCCTCTATATGTATTTTTATTGAGGTGTCTGCAAAAAACCAGCTCAAAATTCGATTTCTAGGTCGATGTTTTGGTTTCTTGAGTTATTGACGCGTCAAAAATTCATATTTATTCAGTTCCCTTGTCTGAAAATTCTAATTTTTTTTTGTGGGAGATGTTGTTTTTATGTCCTAAACATGCATGCAAAAAATCGTGAAAAAATTCAACTTCTAGATCACTTTTTAGGGACTTTATGCCTGCAGGAAAAATTGACCCTTTTTTCTAGCATAAAGTCAGAAAAAAGTGACCCAGAGGTTGAATTTTTCCACGATTTTTTGCAGTCATGTTAGAGACATAAAAAACATCTACAAAAAATTAGAATTTTTGGATGTGGGATGGATTAAATATGAACATTTGACGCGCCAAAAATTCAAGAAACGAAAACATCAAAACATCGTCCTAGAAATCGAATTTTGAGTTGATTTTTTGCTGAATTCTCTATAAAAATACATGTAGAGGATCTGTTAAGTTTCGTAGAATTCTGAAAACGCCTCGATTTATTTTGATTTTTCGACCGACACACGCAAAATCGCAATTTTTTTTTCCAAATGCGCATCCATTCACGGGCCAAATTTTGTTCCCCAAATATTCAAGCATGTTTAGGACATCATAAGGACCTCCACCGTGAAATTTTGGAGTTTTTCAACGAGGGATGAGTTAATTATGAATAAGTCTTGTAATGTTCACAATCACATTTTGTTTGGTATAAGAGCTCTAATCTTAGGAGCATTTGGTATTTGGAAGAGATGCAAGCAGTGATAGTAAGCCAACCATGCAAGGAAGAACCGTTAAAAAAGATTGAGGAAGTTTTGGAAAGGCGTCTCAACAAAATCGAGCAGTTGTGGAAGAATCCTGCAATTGCGCGAACAGAAAGGGAAAGACGAATAGAAAAGAAGGGCCAAAACATAAATGGATTGCTGACAATGAAGCAATTGACATCGATGGTGAAACCTGACGTTACTTAGATGATAGCAAAAACACAAGAAAGCACAAACCTGGTTTGAGTCGTATAGGCCAAGCCAAGTGGAGAAGAGATTCTGATCACTGCAGATTTCGGTCACGTGCATGTCCGAATACCCACCAGCCAGTACCAGTGTCAAGGCGCCAAAGAAAATGTGTGGTAGAGAAATCTAAGGAGATAAAAGCTCGGGTAAACCAACCCAATGACCAGCTTCAGAACCGCGAGTTCGAAGAATCCAACAAATAGAAGAAAATTTGATCTAGGAGCATTCATTTTTTCTACAATGTGTTTCTTTCACCTTGAGGACAAGGTGAAACTTTTGCGGGGAGTATTGCTAGCAGGTCCAATAGACAATGTATTTGTGTGTTTAGGCATCGTTTTAAATAGAATAAGGGTGAGAAAACATATTCTCATTCGGTTGTTTTCTATATTGTTTTCTGTCAATTAATTAAACAGTAACTTATGGCAGAATTGTATATTGTTATCCATTAAATGAACAATACCAGTTATCTAATCTAGCATATTCCCCTTAATAATCAGTAACAGCACCAGATTTATCAGTTTTATAAACTATGATGAAAAATTCAAAAAAAATAAAAAAAGAAACCTATATTACTATCAGTAACAACATAAATTTTGCGGCATAGTAGTTGACCTTCTAAGGAAAAATAATGAAACTTAAGGACTCATATTAAGCTTAACAATCAGTAGCTAACTTGTAGAATAAATAGTTTACTAACATAGTTATGAGTTTCCTTTATATTCAAACATGAATTACATTATATATTTAAATTTGCTTGTGTTTTTTAATGGAGTTCAAAGAATTTGAGACAAAACATAAATGCATTACTTTTGGATTGACTTATTTGAGCTACTAGCATAAATTTTATGAGACTGTTTGGGAGAGCTTGTGAAAACAGCGATAACATTGTTTATAAGGTGTTTTCGACTTGTTTTCCTCAATAGTTTATGAAAACAGCTTATAACTTATACAAAAATAATTTAAAATTTAGTTTATCTTTTGCTATAGATAAAGCTTATACATAAGTTCATATAGTTACAGTTTCTGGAACAGACTAGAAGAGAAATAATCAGTTAAAGTGAAAATAGATAAGAAAGAGTAGTTTTATTTACACACAAAAAAAACTAAACCAGAAAATTGATTCTAAGGTTATCTTTCTGGATTTTGCGAGAGATTCAACTGCAGATTGAGCAAGTTTGTCTCTTGCAAGCAAATTTTTCGAACAGTTTTGGAAAGACACCTCGAAAGCTTTCTTTGCAACTTCTTCCTTAGCAGCCAGTTCCTATAAAAGAATTCAAGGTTGAGTTAAATACAATAAACATTAAATTTGCACATTAACAATACAATCATACACAAACTTTGGTACCTCAATATACATGTGATTGTGATATTCCCATAATTTAATCTTCTTGTAAGACATTTCCTCCACATTTAGCTAGGGATAGTCAGCATGTCAGACAATGAAACATAGCATGATAAAAAATAATTAACAAAACACAAAAGTTCAATCTCAAAATTAATGATACCCTCTTTCATTCCAATGATAACAATAAATCCAAACAAGACCCTCAAAAGTATTATATATGTTCCTGAATTTTATACCAATGTCTAAATGAGATATCAAGTTTTGTTGTAGCTTTTTTTCTTTCAATTTTATCCTTAAATATGTAGGTGTTGTCGCTATAGTCTCTAAATTTATCAAAATAGTATTGAATGTATTTTTCGTTAGTTAGTTTGGTCCTCATACGTGTCTGTTGTCGATCATTTTAGTTGAAGAAATTACTAAAAATAGATATACTAAGACATTTTTTACAACAACAACTAAGTCTTTTCCCACTAAGTGGTGACCGAGACATTTTTTACATTTTCGATAAATTCAAGAACTATAAACCCGACAACTAGAATAAATTTATGTCCTATTTAGTCACCGAACTAAAAAAATAATAAGTAGTCCTTCAACTATTATCAATCCACAAGTTAGTCCCTGAATTGTTCTCTCTCATATATTTAAATCAAGTTGAGGGACTACCTTGATGGATGAATAATAATTTAGGGAGTGGTTACTAAATATGTATAGTATTACTTTTTCCACCCTATGGATTTCTCGCGCGCCCTATTTTTTTTCTAAAATATCCTTAGTCCGGAAAATAAAATCTGAACTATATTGTTACTTTTTTCAGATTTTAAAATCTGGATTTATGTTTTTCCAAATTTTTTTTAACTTTAGTTTTCCAAATTCGTAAAATAAAGGCAAATTAAAATATAAAAAAAACAAAAATAAAAATATGATCCTGGTCAAACAAAGGAAACTTGGTACTTTCTGTAGGGTGAATGATGGTTCGGATTCTATAATCCGGATTGCTTCGGCATAGGATTCTTTTGTGTGATCCACAATGCACCGACAGTTTATGTGGTCCACAACACCCAGATAACTCTATAGTAGGAAAAAAAATCATGGAATTCCCTGGCTTTGATCCGAAGAACACCAAGTTATCGGCAGTCTACTACAACGGTGGAAAACCACCTCCATCTGTTTAGGATTCGCAACGATGTCACCCTTTCCGGGCTGAAGGACCAGCTGGATTAAATCAACCGTCAACTCAACCACAGAGACACGAGGAGGGTGGTCGGTGTTGAATATCGATGTCCATTGTCCAACTCAACTGGATCTCTTCCGTTCAGCCAGATGAAACTCACGAACGACGACGACGTGAGAACCATGTTCTCTGTCTTTGGTCAGCACAATACTAAAGGACCGAGTTGGACGATTCGTTGGTTAGATCTGCTGAACAAATTCAAAATAGTTTGATTCGGCCCAGGAGCTACGAAGAGATCAGGGCTCTTCTGGAGGGACCAGAGGGAAGAAGTTAATTTAGATGATCCGTGATAATGTGCTATGTTTTAATTAATCGAGTGTTTTATGTTGTTTTAATTACGTGTTAGTTGTATGTTGTTGAATTAAGTTGTTGCATTATGTTTTGAATAATATATATATTATTTTAGCTTTCATTATGTTTTAATTTACGCTAAAATAGTCTAAATTCAACTCAATTTTCTAGGGTGTAAGTACAATCCGAATTATAGTAGAGCAATTCGGATTACAAAATCTGGACTGCCTAAGCATAGGATTCTTTTGTGAGGACCACATTTCACAGACAATTTTTGTGGTCCACAACATCCATAAACTCCTATAAATAAGTGTTTTCGATTTTCACACAAGCACACCAAACAAACCATGAAATTTTTTGTCATTGTGTTGAAGATCTTCAGCATGCTGCCAAATATATATATATATATATATATATATATATATATAGATAGATAGATACAAAGCTTCTTAACGTGATCTATAGATATGAACATCAAAAGGTTTCTATGAGTTAGATCTTGCTGCCTGCCAGATGATATGTCATTTGGCGAGGCAGCTTGCCTTTCTTCATTATGTTGCGGATCTAACTCTGAAGAAGAGGTTCTTATGAACTCGATCCTGTCGGCCTGCTGATCGTCACATGTCAGTTGGCAAGCCGGCAGGGTCGAGTTCAAAAGCTCCTCTTCAAACACCTTCCCAAAAGATTCATCAATTTTGTTATTATGGTTTTTTTAACTGTTTATTTGTCTTATGTTGCTTCTATTTATGTTATGTACCTTTGTTCTATTTTTTTCCAAGTCATTCGCCATGAAAACGCTCCAAATACAGGGTCTGATGCAGTTCAGATTTTATAATCCGAACAAACTTCATGCTTTGCGGAGTATAAAATCTGGAACCCCTCAATTTCATTTTGGACGGTGGCGTTTCACCAAAGGTTTGTACTGTTAGTGGGGTGTTTAATGATTTTTGCACGGTTTAGATTGTGGAACACATTTTATTTGAATGTACTTAAGACCTATGACTGATTTAAGGCTATAAAAAGGCTTGGATCTTCAACTATTTCCTTCATTCTTCTTCACCTCCTTTCTTACATTTTCTTCAATTATTTTTAGTTTTTTAGGTAGTTTTGAGGTGTGTCTATGGTGTCATGGTTATTGTTGACCGTTCATACGACTCATGCAATAGCATTGCAGCTTATGCGGGGGTTATATGTGTTGAAGCAAAAATCTTTTTGATGAATGTTTTAATGATAACAAACCTCGTGGAATAAATGATAAGTTTTATGAATGGTGATCTACTGATGTTTGCACTTGAGTTTTTGTTAAAAAGAACAGGA
>Ga0315914_1009990_pt1 | contig 11963 bp, 7 predicted proteins | sample MpolenodulesMG_FD_203920 | JGI IMG/M metagenome (GOLD analysis project Ga0315914, IMG submission 203920) | Medicago polymorpha root nodule microbial communities from Los Angeles, California, United States - elongated nodules | ecosystem: Host-associated > Plants > Roots > Nodule | place: USA... | reverse complement strand
ATTGTGCAGAGTGGCTTTCTATTGTAGGTGGATCTAGTACAGGGGAACAGCGAGTAAGGTAAGTTTATACATCCATTATGATCTCTTTAAGCATTTACTTATCACTTCTACTCTGAGTATTCTATTCTTTTTGGTTTTGGTTTTGGTTTTGGTTTACTTTGATGCTGTTTGGCATTGTTTCTGAGTTAAAATCATTCATGAGCTCTGACCCAACAGCGTAAGTCTTTAGCAGAGTTAGTCCTTGACATGTTACCAGAACTTTTATGATCAAGTGGTTTGGAGTTTAATTCTAACTGCTCAGCATAAGGTTTGGTGGCCCATTCCACTGTCCATGCTTCAAGTTCTAAGGGCTTGAGTCAGTATATATTTTTTTTTTTTGAATGGCAAATGTTAGTTTTTTGTTATGGGTGGGGGGGTTGAACCCACAACCTCCTTATGCCCCCACTCCTTAACCCCCCCACCCCAACCACCTTATATCTCCCTTGAGTTAGGGGTTTTTTGCTAAGTATATTAACGATTCTTTAGTTTTTACTTGACCACTTAAGCTTTTAGTTGATCTCCATTACTTGACAGAATATTTTTGACATCATCAATTTTTTTTTGAAGTGACCTCCTTTTCTCTAAATTGTTTAGGAAGTATTAGCTATTCTGGTGTGATGTGGAAAAGTATACACTGAACTGCTCATAATATCATAACTTCGAGATTATAAAATTTGAAGCCAAGAAAAAATATACCAGGAAAAATTGCATGTTCCAATTGAGTTTTGATTGAATCAGCTTTTGCTAAATTTTTAAATTTGATAAAAGTTGATGAAAGTTGTAAACTTGATGAGGCAATATGAAGAAGCTTTGCAGGTATATGTTTTACATTGGTTGACGGTAATTCAAAGAGGACAATTACGTCGAGAGATACTCAAAGATAACATTTAGAGCTGTAAAAATATGTAAACTCTGTATTTATAATGGTTTTACAATAAATACATTGAGTGCTTAACTAGTAAGCACTAGCCTCGGAAGTTGTATACTCTAGGAGTAATAGCAACCAATCTAGGAAGTTGTACAATTAAAGGAGTATCTAAAGATTCTTAATTTTAACAAGAGCGATAATGCCAGTCTATGTTTGTTGAACATATTATAAAAGTTTAGGAAGAAGAGTTTTATAAATTCTTTTATACTACCATATTACTCTTTTATCTTGATTGAAAGTACCGAGCAATAGTTTACAATTTTTGGTTTCATTTTATTTATATAATCATTCTTTTTTGGGTCAATTTCCTTATAGGCGTGAAGAATCGTTGCCTATATTTAAAAGGAGACTCTTAGGTGGCTTGTTGGACTTTGCCGCTAGAGAATTGCAGGTTCAGGTAAATCATGTTTTCTATTTTTACAGAATTTCGTTATAAAAAGTTCCGTGCATGATATGACATGCCATGGGTAATAATGATATTCTTTCTGCTTTTGTTACCTCCTCCACCAAATTATTTTTGTTTTGAAATGTATATCACACTTGGGAAACAAAAACTCTATAACTATGCCAAAGCACACATAGATACCAAAATCGTATGCTAAAATGATAAGTACAATTTTCTATGTTTCTAATTTTATTAAGAGTGGAAGAAAAAACAGTAATGACGTCTACATACAGCTTTCCCTTGCTGCAGACTCAAATTATTGCTGCAGCTGCGGCTGGTGTTGCTGCTGAGGGTTTGTCTCCAACAGATGCTAAGGCTGAGGCTGATAATGCTGCCCAGTTGTCTGTGGCCTTAGTTGAGAATGCCATTGTGATACTTATGCTTGTTGAAGACCATTTACGGTTGCAGAGCAAACAATCTTCTTCACGCACTGCAGATATATCTCCATCTCCACTTACCACTTTGTATCCAATAAGCGATCACTCAACGTCATTGTCAACAATTGACGAGTCAGCAGAAGAAGTCGCGGACAGCCGAAGTTCACTTTCCGGTGGCTCAGGGGGAAACCCTTTAGATGTATGCTTATAGTAATCTAAAACTACACATGCATGCTACTTGTCATAAATAGATAAGTATTTTGTTTTTATTTTTGTCTATCTCCAATGCCACTTCTGTTATTCCTCCAAAATTTAATGCATTGGCAACATACTGTTCTATTCTCCAAATATCTTTTAATTTTTGTAACATTCCCTGTTTTATACTTTCTATCTCTTAACTTTTGTATCTGTCTTTCAGATTTACGAAAATATGTGCAAGCTTTATATTTGTCTTTATTGCCATGGCATTTGCATTCTTGTCTGTCTGATTTGTCTATTCCTCCTCATGCCGTTTTTGTTCTATATATTTCTATATTGGTGGAACTCACACTTTCATGATTTTTGAAGGCCCTTTCTTCAATGGCTGATGGAACCGGTCAGATCCCTACATCAGTGATGGAAAAGATTGCGGCTGCAGCAGCAGCTGAGCCTTATGAATCTGTATCTTGTGCTTTTGTGTCGCATGGGTCCTGTGCAAAGGATTTATCTGATGGTTGGAAATATCGGAGCCGTTTATGGTATGGTGTTGGCCTTCCACAGAATCCAGCTGCATTTGGTGGTGGGGGAAGTGGATGGGATTTTTGGAAGTCAACTTTGGAGAAAGATGCCAATGGAAACTGGATTGAGCTTCCTTTGGTGAGGAAGTCTGTGGCAATGCTCCAAGCATTATTGCTAGATGAGTCTGGACTCGGTGGTGGTCTTGGTATAGGTGGAGGATCAGGCACCGGAATGGGAGGGATGGCGGCACTGTACCAGCTCCTAGACAGTGACCAACCGTTCTTATGCATGCTTAGAATGGTTCTTCTATCGATGAGGGAAGACGATAATGGTGAAGATTATATGCTGATGAGAAATACAAGTATTGACGATGCGGCTTCTGAAGGAAGAAAACCGCGATCAGCTCTTTTATGGAGGTAGAACAATCCCTTCAATCTAAAATTGTGTGCGCATGTTTCTGTCCTAACAGATAAATTTCATTAACCTAGCATGTTAATTGCATAATTCCATATTTATTTTCATTATCTGATGTTTTTGATGGGTTGATCCTGTCTTTTAATTTTTATTATATAATTTCAACAGTGTTCTCTCTCCTGTACTCAACATGCCAATTTCTGATTCTAAGAGGCAAAGAGTCTTGGTTGCATCTTGCGTGCTATATGCCGAGGTTTGTATTTTCAGCTAGTCCATTTTCATTCTTTCTCATTTGTCTTCTTTTTGTATACAACGATGTAGTTACCATAATACTACTCTTTGTCAGGTTTACCATGCTGTTAGCAGAGACCAAAAGCCTCTTCGCAAACAGTACCTCGAGGCTATATTACCACCATTTGTTGCTGTCTTAAGGAGGTGGCGCCCTCTTTTGGCTAGCATTCATGAACTTGCTACTGCTGATGGTTTGAATCCTCTTGTTGCCGATGACCGTGCATTAGCTGCTGATTCCCTGCCGATTGAGGTGCTTTACTGTCCATTCCTTTAAATACACACATTAAAACATATGTAATAAGAATGGTTTGGCTTAGTTTTATATTGATACCTTCACATTCATGTTAACACATTGCTTGGTTTTATGGAAAAACAAAGGAAAGGAAGTGCAAAAATTTGTTATTTTCCTTTGTTTTGGTATGCAAAAAGGAAACATAAAAGGTGGTATTTTTCTCCGGTTCAGCCCATGAGGGAACATAAAGCTGATGGAATAAAGACAATTCAATCATAAACAACGAAAATAGCGTGTGCTACATGATCCGTTTCCTACTTTGACATTGTGTTATGTTACTCTTGGGCGTCCTTTCATGTCCGCTGCATTCCACAACCTAGTTGAATCGATTATGTTTTTTAATTTATAGTAAATTTTCATTACATATTATTCAGTGTTTAAAAAATATTAAATTTTATATTATTTTTGTTCTCTTTACCTCTTTTCATTTTTACCATGGATATTTTTGTCATTTCAAAAATATGCTTTTTCCCCCCTCCTAATCTCTACCCAATCGAACAAGGAAAAAGAACAGTTGCATTTTTTTCCTTCCATTTTTTTCTCTTTCCAAACAACTAGAAAATCGTCTAATTTTCTATCCTCATTTTTTAACTTTCTCTCCTTTTACTTCCTTTGACTTGCTCTTACAATTTTTTGGTTCAAATAAGTTGGTCATGGGTCAGATGCTCATTTTTTCCTACTCTTTTCTCTATTTTTAATAAATTTATGGTGTGTTGCAAATGATAGGTAATGGCTGGGGTTGCAACTTTGTTGGAATTGCAGTCATTATTGTGATGCTTTATGCATGCCGTTTTGCGTTAAAAAGAATACTTTCTTTGCCAATCAAATGGAGTGTAAGGGTTTGGAGAAGATAAACAAGAAGGAAAACAATACATCGTGCCAATATTTGTTTGTACATGATTATATTTTTTGTGTTGAAAAGAAATATATCTCTCAAGGGTGTGGTTATTGCCTTTAAATTTGCGTTGGATAGAATTTTATGTATGTCTTCTCTTGGGTCTTTCCACATGGATTATTTCTGGGGATCAGTATTTCCCATATGCAAAGGGATTAGACAACTCTTAAAAACCGATTAATCTTATTACACCTGTTTCTATCAATTTGTTTTTATAGCCGAAGTATTCCCTTTCCTCTATCTTTCTGATTCTAATAAACCCTATACAAAATGTGCTTCACACATGTATTCATTGACATGATTTTGCCGCATTATTTTAGATGTGTAATTGATAATTGCTATTTTCTTCAGGCTGCTCTCGCAATGATAGCTCCTGCCTGGGCTGCTGCTTTTGCATCTCCACCTGCTGCAATGGCATTGGCGATGATTGCAGCCGGTGCGTCAGGTGGCGAAAGCCAAGCTCCTGCACAAACATCCCATCTTAGGCGTGATACTTCATTGCTTGAACGCAAACAAACTAGACTTCATACATTTTCAAGCTTTCAAAGACCTTTGGAAGTCTCTAACAAAACTCCACCTCTTCCCAAGGACAAAGCAGCTGCGAAAGCTGCTGCTTTGGCAGCTGCTCGTGATCTGGAGCGATTTGCAAAAATTGGTTCTGGAAGAGGTCTTAGTGCTGTTGCAATGGCTACATCTGCACAACGAAGGAGTGCTAGTGATATGGAGAGGGTCAACAGGTGGAATGTTTCTGAAGCAATGGGAGTTGCCTGGATGGAATGTTTGCAGCCAGTTGGCACAAAGTCGGTGTATGGGAAAGATTTTAATGCTTTTTCATATAAATATATTGCTGTTCTTGTAGCCAGTTTTGCACTAGCAAGGAATATGCAACGGTCTGAGGTTCGTTTGCTAATTGTTTCTTTGACATGCAGATTATTTGAGATGCTTCTTGTTAAATATTTTATGTTTGCCAGGTTGACAGGCGTGCTTATGTGGACATAGTTACTCGACATCGAATCAGTACTGGAGTCCATGCATGGCGCAAACTTATTCACCAATTAATAGAGATGAGAAGTCTTTTTGGGCCTTCCGCAGATAATTTATACAGTCCGCCTCGTGTATGTTATGATATTCACATTGTCATTATCAACCACAAATTTTTATGTGTCTTCAGGGAGATGTGCATTTAGTTGTTTGCTGTTGTTTCATGTTTATTCTTGGAGTAAACCAGAGAATTTTAAGACACAAAAATCAGCTTTTTGTATTATGTCACTGGTATTTGTATGGGGCTTTTGGTTTTGCTGAACAATATGATTGTTCAATTAATCTGTTTCCTTGTTTTTCTTTTGTTTTCTGTTGTCATTCTTTTTTGCTCATAATTGGAGGATATATTATCTGGCCAGCTTTTACTCTTGCTAAAATTTAATCAAACGACAAAGTATGAGTTCACTTTATCATGCTTATTATTTTTTTTTGTAGGTTTTTTGGAAACTAGATTTAATGGAAAGTTCTTCCAGGATGAGAAGATGTTTGAGGAGGAATTATCAAGGATCTGATCATTTAGGTTCTGCGGCTGATTATGAGGAATACTCTGAAGAGAAAAAAGACCAAAGCACTCCGATTTTGTCTGCCGAAGCAATCTCATTGGAGGCAATCAATGAAGATGAAGAACAGGTTGATGCTGAGAATTTGGTTGATAGGGTTGATGATGTTCAAAATAAAGGTGACAACCAGCTTAGAATTTCCGAATCAGCAGAGCAATCTGTTCAGGCATCTTTAGAATCCAGCAGTCCACAACATGCAAGTGATGAACACATTGATCAGAGTTCTTCAGCCATAGCACCTGGGTATGTTCCTAGCGAACTTGATGAAAGAATTGTTCTCGAGTTACCAACATCTATGGTCCGACCACTTAAGGTCATACGGGGAACCTTCCAAGTAAGTATTAAAGGCCTAAATTTGCAATTATTATAATTTTGACTAAAATGTATGTATCAAGTTATGAATGTGAATGCCTCCATTGATGCAAAAACTATCGCGATGATATTTCTTATATGAATTGTCGATAATGTGTACTGTATCGGCATATATCTTCTGCATTTCATATCCACTTAGCAAAATGTGATTATGTGAGCATACTGAGGTGGATGAGTTGACATACAAGAGAATTTATGAAGCATGAAGAATTTTTCACTTATTGTTTCTTATTGTGGGAAAGATGTATGATGATTTTTTGCTTATATATAACAGTTAGGATATCTACAATATACCTTTGAGGCAGAGAACGATGCACAATCCATGCAGACAGTTTATGCTATTTAGGAAGTTATTTTTTCTCGTTTAATTTTGATTAGGGGTTTTATTTTAGTAAAAATAGAACTATTGACTGGTTTAATAATGGAAACAGAGGTTTGAAAATGGTTTTGTTGCTTTTTTCTTCAACCACAAAATAAACACATGAATAACCGGAAAGGTCAATGGGGTGTGATACATGGAAAAAGAGAGAAAAAATAATTTTCATAAACTAGGAAATAAAGGAAAAAAAATAAATAATCAGGGATATCAGCATTTAAACCCATATGACAAGGGGTCCCAATGCAACCCTGGAAACGATGATTTTCACACACTTTTACTCTGTTTCACAGCACATTACAATACTGCATATACATTTTATATCATATTATGTAACTCTATTCTCTTTGTATCACCATCCCTTCCCAAACCCGATAATTTCAACAGTTTTCTTGTCTTAGGTATGATAATTTCACTCATACGAAGCAGTATACTCTTGTTATAGGTCACCAGTAGGAGGATAAATTTTATAGTTGATAACAATAGCAATGAGACCAGTGCCGCAACAGATGGTTTTCATTCCAGTTTTGGGAACCAAGAAAAGGATCGTAGCTGGTTAATGTCATCTCTCCATCAAATATATAGCCGGAGGTGAGGTCAATTTCTTGATTTTGTTACGATCCACATTATTCTGTTGTCATCTTGAGTAAGGTGAGATTTAGTATACATGAGCTGGACACAGATGGATTTGATTAATATGAATCTTGAGAGTGGATGTTGGCCACTGCCCCCTTGTTATATGTTGGACGTGCATTGGACCATTGATGTAGTTGATATTTGTCTATGAGCTGTTTTGATCTCATTCATACTATTATTTACTATAGTTTTGAAAGAGTTGAATACTTGTCTCTCTTGAAGCACCATCTTCCCTTTTTGTATAATTTCATTAAGTTTTTTGCCTCATTGTTTTTATTACTGTCAAAGCTATTGTTCGTATAAGGGGGAGCCTTGGCGCAACGGTAAAGTTGTTGTCATGTGGCTGAAAGGTCACAGGTTCAAGTCCTAGAAACAGCCTCGTGTAAAAAACAGGGTAAGGCTGCGTACAATACACCAAATGGCGGGACCCCTTCCCAGACCCTGCATATGTGGGAGCTTTGTGCACCGGGCTGCCCGTAAAGCTATTGTTCATATGCAATGCACAAATTCTGAATAATATACCCGCTATTAGTGGTTTACAAATGTTAGTTCCTTTACAGGTACCTCCTTAGAAGAAGTGCTCTGGAGCTATTTATGGTGGATCGTTCAAACTTCTTTTTTGATTTTGGGGTATAATTTCTCGCATATGCTAGTTTCTTTCCTTCTATTTTTAAAGTAAAAGTCCATTTGGATCTGGGACCATTCTCAATGCTGACTTAATTTTGAATGCTTCACTGATTGATCAATCTTGTACTCTTATAATCCTTGTCAAACACATCCTTAAAAGCTTAAGCTATTATTGGAGACTCAAGAACAATTTTTTTTCTTCGTGCATGATCCTTCTGGCAAGAGCCTTTTGGTTTCGACGCATGGGTAATGCACAGACCCATTGTACCTTGTTCTTAAATTTGATTTAGTTATGAAGAATGGGGCCGACAAGGATTGATTCATGACCACTTGGTCTTAAGTTTGTTAGATGCTAAAGATATTGTCCTCTAAATTCTTAAACTGGTAGGTAGAGATTGAATAATGGTTTAATATATATCTTACGTTTCCCTTTCAATTTCTCTATAGAGTAGTGAAGGGCGAAGAAATGCATATCGAGCAATTGTTCAAGCACGGCCTCCTCATTTAAACAACATATATTTGGCTACTCAGGTAATACACATTCTGACTCTTAATTTGTGTTAATTTCTCTGCACATGGGCTTACGGTACAAGTAAATACTAATGAAGTTGAAAACATTTTATTTTCATGTTAATGCTATTTTACACTTGTGTCCCTGCTATATTTTTATTTTGTGGTATAGTTTTTATGCTGTATGTTGTGGCTCAAAAACCTAAAGGAAGTACCTCCTTGTTGCAGAGACCTGATCAACTTTTGAAAAGAACTCAACTTATGGAGCGCTGGGCTAGGTGGGAGGTAAGATTCTTAATTGATGAAGAAAAATAGTTTGTATTATATAACACACTCATTTCTTATGTATGAGTTTTGTACTTCCCTTATGCAGATCAGCAATTTTGAATATTTAATGCAACTCAATACACTGGCTGGGCGTAGTTATAATGATATTACCCAGGTGATCTCTCTCTCTCTCTCTCTCTCACACACACACACACACACACACACCTTCTTTTAACATTTTAATTCTCTATAATTTTTTATTCATTATTGTTACCTAAACTTGGCAGTACCCAGTGTTCCCCTGGATTCTTTCCGATTACAATTCAGAGAGCTTGGATATTTCTAATCCTTCTTCTTTTCGAGACCTTTCAAAGGTGTTATGTATTACATTGCTTTAATCAGATTAAATAAAAACATGTTAAATTTAATTTATATGTAAGTTTATAATTTAACCTTTTGATATGATGCAGCCTGTTGGGGCACTGAACCCAGATCGTCTGAAAAGATTTCAAGAGAGATATGCCAGCTTCGATGATCCACTCATACCTAAATTCCACTACGGATCACACTACTCGAGTGCTGGAACGGTGGGTCTCCTCTTCTTTATCTGTAGTCATTCTTTATCATTATAGTTCGTTAGCATTCTAGCTGATAGGTTCTTTTGGTATCTTCGATGATGTTTGAGTCCTAGGCAGATAGTTTGATATATATATATATATATAGGATCCGTTGACACCAGGTGTCAAAGTTTAGTTTGACACCAATTAATAACCGTTGATTTCTTTGAATCTAAAGGCTTAGATTTATCCACTAAAAATATCACGTGACAATCACATTGCAATTTTCATCGCCCTCGTTTGTCAAAGATATTGGTTGCCGACTTGCCCTTCAAATTTATAGATTAACAATTGCTTGTGCTCTTCATTTTTTTCTACTGGATTCATTTTGATTAGGATGAACAATTGTTTGAAGTTGTTTCTTTTACACAAAAAATTAAAGTATCAAATAAAAACAAGAGCACATGTTCACCGTCAACAGAGTCCTTCTTTGTTTTGTTTTTCCCCTTTCTTCATATAAATTTGTGGTTAAATCTTCAATTTTTGCGGTTACAATCAGTGATCTTGTTTGGACTTCCATAGTTTCTTCAACCTGATTTGTTTCAAAGGGATGACCTATTGTTTATTCAAAATTCTGATTTCACATAAATGGGATATTGGTTCTGTATCAAATATTCAAGACAGAAGCATCGACATCATCAAGTTTTCAGAAGAAAATCGGAGGAGAGTCATGAGAGAGTATAATCCAAACAGATTAAATTTCCAGAGCGAGTGTCACGTGATGTTTTTATAGTAAATAAATCTAAACCTTTAGATTGAAAGAAAATCAACGGAGCATAATGTTGATTTTCAAAAAGTATAATGTTGATTTTCAACATATTAAAAGTATAATGTTGATTTTCAACATATTAAAAGTGTATGTCCAGTTGCTGCTGGCTTACTTCCAACATATTAATGTAATTGCATAGACAAATTATTCATAGTTATGAACTGAGATATGTTGCCCTTGGGGAAAATGATTTTCAAAACGCTACTGTACCGGACCATACAACAACAACCTAGCCTTATCCCACTAATTGGGGTCAACTTTATGGACAAACGACCATATAATGTTCTATCATATACCATTTTTCTATCCAATTAATTAATCTCTAGATCTTTCTTAATATTTTCTCTTAAAATTTTTCTAGGTCTTCCTCTACCTCTAAGTGATTTGACTACCCTCCATCTGATATACTCTCCTTACTGCCTTTCCTTCTGACAATTCACAACTTTCACCCCACGAGCTAGTTTTTGTGGTAAAGTTAGCCCAAACCCAAATTTTAAGAGCTGTCATAAAATTGTCACTAAAGGAATAAGCATTACATCCTTTTGAATTGAGCTGCTTAGATTTTTATATTAGGCCTAACTCATCCTTACAAAACCATCTTTTAAGGTTAGGGCTGCCCTTGCTTTATAAACACTACACAGGCTATATCTCTAGGCAATGTGGGACTAAATCCTCCCATTTCACACCCAAAACAATGAAGGTGTTGGAGGCTGCAATGAAGGAAACCCAAATGCAGCAATTAGGCGACTAGGGGCGGACCACAATGAATGCGGAATTTCCAGTAGAGCTCATATATCTTTTTTTCTAATAAAGGGAAAGCAGGTTTTGATCCTGTATAGAAATATATTTGCTAATAATAATGGTTCAATACGGATGGTAACATTAAAGCAACTTAAATACAGTTACTTACAGATACGTGGACTAACAGTTAACAACTTAATCATATACTATCAAAATTTAGGTTTAGTGAGGTTTGTGGAATATATCAGGCCCAAAACGAAAACTTAACATCTTAAAGAATATCGTCTTTAAACTTACGCTTTCTTTATATTTTTCCGTCTGTTTAGCTTCTTTTTGCTATTGCATTCAAACCTCCTGTTTTTTGTGTTTTGGACCACCATGACATCTGATGCCTGATATTTACTTTTATTTTTTTCATTTCAAAACAGCAAAAGTAATTGTCCAGTAATGTAATGTTGCTGTCATTGGTGAATTTTTTAGTTGCTGGTTCTGCAATAACTAGTGTTCATTATCTTTTTTTATAGGTTTTGTATTATCTTGTTAGGGTCGAACCATTCACTACCCTTGCTATTCAACTGCAAGGTGGAAAATTTGACCATGCAGATCGGATGTTTTCTGATATTTCTGGTACTTGGAATGGAGTTCTTGAGGACATGAGTGATGTTAAGGAGTTGGTATGTATATTCCTTTACAATGAAATGCCTGGCTGATACACCTTGACTAGCTTCTTTTAATATTGTTAGCAAGATTTAATTTGTAATTCTTATTATGGTTCTATTTAACTTATATCATAAGGAGTTTATTTAATTCTCTTTTTTAGGTTCCTGAGCTATTTTACCAACCTGAAGTCCTCACAAACGAAAACTCAATTGATTTTGGCACAACTCAATTGGGAGGAAAGCTTGGTATATTTATTATGATGTTCTGCAGTAGTTTGACTTCAATGTATATTCCAATGCATGTCATTGTTAACCTTATTTCTGCCATACCAGATACTGTAAAACTTCCTGCTTGGGCTGAAAATCCAATTGATTTTATTCATAAGCATC
>Ga0315914_1009985_pt1 | contig 11968 bp, 6 predicted proteins | sample MpolenodulesMG_FD_203920 | JGI IMG/M metagenome (GOLD analysis project Ga0315914, IMG submission 203920) | Medicago polymorpha root nodule microbial communities from Los Angeles, California, United States - elongated nodules | ecosystem: Host-associated > Plants > Roots > Nodule | place: USA... | reverse complement strand
TAAGTCATAAATGGTAGTAAGTGAAATTTAAGTTTTAAAATTGTAAGAGTTATTTTCATATTCATATCTTTGTGATTCAACTTGCCACATGTCACTTTTGTTAGGTATTTCATTTTGTTATGCCATGTGGATTGTGTAATTTCACCATTCTAAAATGTATGTATATGAGATATAGATTAGATTCTCACCACACCCGACCAAACACATCAAACAATAGATATGATCATCAAAATAAGATAATATTGGTTCCAACTCACATATAATAAATTAATAACACTCTTTTGTACATTTTTTGTAATACTCACTCTTTTATTGACTTAACTCGTTGTATCGTTGTGAGTTTATACTTTGAAAATAAACCACACAAAGTTGTTAGACATACATTGATTTCATCTAATAAAATAGTAAGTGATAAAAAAAGTGTTTAAAAGTGAGTGTCGCTAACATTTATCTTAAATTATATTTGTCTTGTTAAAATTAAAATTAAAATTGTGTTGGAAGAGTTGGCACCATAAATCTGAATTCGATTCCTTGAGTCGCATATTTCAAAAGCGATCCAACTCTAGTAAAAATAAAATAAAATTGATGTTGCCGATTCGAGAATTAGTTTTAATTCATATCAAAATAACCTAAGTCGTCGTGATACCTTGAACGTCTATCGGGTCAAAAATGCGAGTTAGAAAAAAAACTAAAAATTAAAATTGTTTTTTTTTTTACAACTGAAAATTAAAAATGTTTTTCACAATTATTTTATTAAATTTTATTTGAGGGGATTATCTATTAAAAAAACAAATTTATATTTTGTATTTAAGATATAAAGAGGAATTTAGAGTTGGAAGAGAGTGAATTAGGGTTTGGAGGAGGCAGGGATGGCGAAGTTCAACGTTGTTCAGAAAAGAAGAAGAGCTCTAGTTGCTGAGAGGAAGAGACTGGTTCACGGTGACCCTACCACCGGAAAGCTTAAGATCAGGAAGCAGCCCGTTAATCTATCCGGCAAACGCAAGCGCAAGCTCTTCAAACAGTGGCGTCGTGTCAGTACTCTCTCTCTCTCTCTCTTCATATTTTCGACAACTTTTGCTTAATTTTTTGTTTTCACTTTTTGATTAAATAATGAAGGAACAAAAAGATGCTGTAGAGAGTGGCTTGATTAGCATGGAAGATGTTCAAATGGCTGTTGCAGAAGGTAACTATCATTCAAATTTCATTTCTCGGGAGCTGTCAATCCCTTAAATTAATTTTAGTTAGTTTCCGCAGTTACATCGTGGCGGTCCATTCCTTTAGTTGAACCAAAAAAAAACTCATTTATTGTTTGGTTTTTTGAGCAGGGGAAACCAAAGATAAGAGTGCTGCATCTTCAGCTAAATTTCACTTGAAAAAAAAGGGCTTGAAGCTTAAACAGCTCAAGGGCAAAGGTAATTTTTTTTGTTCTGTTTTAGATTTGGTGGTTAAAGAGTTATGAAGCACCGACTTGGACACAATATAGACACGTCGACACCAATAATTATTTGAAAAAAAAAATGATATAATTGAATGTAACCACACGTGTCAATGTACACATGGCGGACATTGGACACACGCCTTCGATCATAAGTGTTGGTGCTACATAGATTGAGTCTACTTGGCTTGATTCAAATTTCCTTATACCTAAAAATTAGTCTTCAATTGTTGTTTGCTGACCAATAATCAAGGTAGTTAAAGTTGAGATTCTATCTAGGGTCAATAGAGGACTAAAAATTGTAAATCATTGAATTGTAATGTAGCATGGATAGTAAGATTCCACAATAATATAATGTTTGTGGCGGAGGCTTATCAATTGTTGTTGATAAGGCATTACTAAAAAATTGTGAACCATTTTTCAAAATGAATATGCTTTTAAATATATTTTGGAGTTGGCTCTTAATACTCATTCATTTATATATCACATAATATAGCCAAGGGGCAAGTGGCTGGCTCTCTACATAGGGCAATTTATTAGTTGATTTATTTTTTTAAGTGGTATGCTTGGAATTTACAATGTATTTTCGCTTCAAAACAACGATTAATCTAGGATTCTTGGATCGAGGGGAAGTGTCAATGATAATTTGGACAATAGCCAACTAACAGTTTAATATAACACGCATATTGAAACAATATCCTTGTTTTGATAGTCAAAAATCAATATACCATTAGTCTTCAAGAGTGATGGTTGGTTTCTTATTTGATGCAACTATTAGCGACCTCCTTTGTTCCCCTATTCTAATGTTTGTGGATAAGGCTGCACATTAGGAGCAATAAGTATTAACAAAGTTCAAGTGTGTTGTTAGCTAAGAAAGCAAAAGAAATGCAGAAACTAAGAGCTAATGCTTACTGCTAATGCAAAACTCGTATGACCCCAACTCCCAAGCTATACGCTGAAACTGAAAATGGAAAACACATCTGACCCCAGCCCCCTCCCCTCATTTACCCTCTGCAACAGATTTATTCTCCCTTTCTTTTTGCATTATATGTTGATGCATTGATAACACATGGCATGCTACCAACTGAGAGGCAAACCAGAGCATTCTTGCTGCTTTGTTTTCCCTACACTGTGTTGTTGTGAACTAGCAGTTAGTAGATTTCAGCTTCTCATTGGATGGAATACTCCTAGATCTTTCAATCATTTTAAATTAAGCTTTTAATACTAGACAAATATTCACTTTTAAGATTGTAGTGGCTTTTACCTACAGCAACATAACATGTAGAACTAGTAGACATATTTATACTAAAATGAACCAAAATCAAATTGAAAGTGAAACCTTATCAACCGAATAGTAGCAGGGTTTATTTATAGATTTACATGCACTTGTTCAAATTTTTTGAATATAGACGTATGGGGTAATTCTCCAACAAAATTTCTTTCAATTTTTCTTAAAATGCTCATTTTTTGAATTTCTTGTTGTGGAATGACAATTTATGAAGAACCATCAAATTGTTTGCAAAATATTCTGCGTAGTTAACTTTTAATTGGTGTTTGTTGTGGCATACAGGGAAGAACAAAAGAAAATCTGATGTTCCTGCTGCTGAAGTTTCAACTGATGCAATGGTGGAGTAATTTTCGTTGTCTCCTTTGTAGTATGAGGATAGAAGAGGCAAAAATGAGATGGTATAATGTTGTAACCTTGAATTGAGTGTTTTGGGGTAGGCTGTCTAGATATTTTCCTTTTTATTTATATATTTTTATGGTAAAAGAATGGAAGCTTTGATTTTATAGTTTGAGTTGTTCAATTGTTGTCATATTCCTAGAAGGAAGCTCACTGATTTGATCAACTAACCTTTGGTGAATGTTAGATGAAGTAGTATATTGCACCGGTTTATCTTTGTCCTTTACTTTATATTGGTGAAAGGAAATCAAATTACTTTATATTCCTTCATCCGCATCAGAAGATTGCCTCATCAGGAGATTGCAGAAATTATATAATTACTATTATTTGGTAGATTCAAAATAATAAGAGGAAATTGCACTCACCTCCCTTGAGGTTTCTTTAAACTACATTGATGTCCCCTCTAGTTTTTAAATAGACACCTACCTCCCTTATTTATGTTTGCAAATGATAGAAACCCCCTCTCACTTTAACACCGTTATTCTTCTGTTAAAACCAAGACTTTTGTTTCCTTCTTGCCATCGTCCCTCCACCTTCATTGACTGTCTTTCTATGATTTCTTCCAGGCTGACACCGTCGTCAACATCCTAGTAACACCAATTGAGACTCGTCGAGGTTGTGATTGTCCATCCCCGACAACCCTTCTTTCATTGCCGGCGCCGCCGTAGGCTCTGTTGTTTCTGAAAGAGATATATCAGTATCTTTGGTGTCATTCTCTTCATTGAAATCATTGCTATCGTTAGGATACACTTCCTTCCTGAACTAAATTTAACAAAAATAAAATAAAATATAAGGAATTCGAGCGAGATCCATTAAAGAATGATCGAAACCCATATGAGAAAAACGAAAAAGATTTGAAATTTACCAAATTCATAATTCATAAGAAGAAAAAAAAAAGTGGTATATTGCGTATTTTGCTGAGCAACAGAGTTTTTCTATGGGGGGATATACTAATACTGTGCTTTTTGAAAAGAATTAATGTTTTAACCTTAGTTTGGTTCGATTATTTAGTCTGCTTTTTTTTTTTTTTTTTTTTCTCAAGAGATATCTTGTTTGGACAAATCGATCTATGGATCTATATCCCAATTTACAAATATTTTTTCCATTTTGCAATTTTGTGTTGTGAAGAAATAGGAAGATTAGAAAAATATGGATTTTGTTCTATTTTGGAGAAAGACAAGAAGCAAATCAAAGTGCAGGGAATGAATATAATTTCAAAGATATTGGAAAAGGAAGTTGTAAAAGTTAACGGTGATAACAGAGTTAACAAATGAGGGGAGACTGATGTTTTTTCTAAATTAGAGGGGATGTGAGTGTCTTTGAATAAAAACTCGGGGGAGGTAAATGCAATTTACCCTACTTTTATTTGTGTGGTTGGTTTTTTTTTCTTTCTGAAATTAACATTATAGAAAATTACTATACATGCGTATTTTTCTCCAAGAATTTGGTAGAAATGAATGAAATTAGAAAGTGAAATGATTGGTGTGTAGTGAAAGAATGAATGGGTGATAGATAGAAAGTATATTGTCCGTAAATTTCGATTGAGAATCCAACGGTCCCAATTTCTTGTCATGGTTGTTATAAACATTTCATTTGAATTAGTTATCTTCATTTCGTCTTCTCTCTCTCTCCGTATTCTCTATTCTCCCAACCCAATCTATGTACGTGTATGCATGTATTGTATTGTAATTGTATCTCTATAACACAAACACTTTTGATCGAATGGTCCTACACAAACATATTTCTCCTTTTTAATTTGTTATTGTAACATGACCACATGCATGTATTGTATTGTATTGTAATGTAATCGTATCTATGCAACACTGACACTTTTGATCGATGATGTGTACGGTGTCCAGTCCTACATTGACACATGTGATTGCATTGCAATCATGTCATTTTCTTACATTACTACTAGTATCAACGTATCAATACTAATGGCGTGGCCGATGTTCGTGTCCGCATTCGTACTTCTTAGAATTGCATTGCATTTACCTAATTAGCTTTCTAGAGAATGAAGTTGGATCTGACATTTTACACCGTTAACTAATCTCTATCCAATTACTTGTTTCTTTCATCTGCATTAAGAAGCGTTCCTATTATGATATATCCATACAATACAAATATGAAATCGATTACCAAATTGGTAAATAGATAGATCATAACTCTTTTTTGTTCCTACACTAGATATAGTTTATTTTTTAAATTTTAATTTGTTCAATGTCTCTTTGTCGTCGACTATGAAGCACATACACCTTATCCGACATTGACATGTACACGTCGACACTGTTAATAATTTTAAAAAATGACAAAATTGAAAGTAATCACATCACATGTGTCGGTGTCGGACAATGGGTAGCAAAATAGGCGTTTCATCTCATGTCATTGCAATCCTTTCATTTTTATTTCTTAAATTATTAATTAATTAAAATTGTACATTTGTTGTTTATCCAGCTGATCAACAAACCATACTAGAAGAAGATGGCAGACGCTGAGGATATTCAACCTCTTGTTTGTGACAATGGAACAGGAATGGTCAAGGTACCATCTATTATAGATCTATATGAAACATTATAGATTACGCCTCTTTCATTTTCATTTGTTTTTTTTTTCTTTTCTCTGCCTTGTGGTGAATAGCTTTATATGAAACATTATAGATTAACATTGGTATATACCATTTTTCAGGCAGGCTTTGCTGGAGATGATGCACCGCGTGCCGTGTTTCCCAGCATTGTTGGTCGTCCTCGTCATACTGGTGTTATGGTTGGTATGGGCCAAAAAGATGCATATGTTGGTGATGAGGCACAATCTAAACGTGGTATCCTCACTCTCAAGTACCCAATTGAGCATGGTATTGTTAGCAATTGGGATGACATGGAAAAGATTTGGCATCATACCTTCTATAATGAGCTTCGTGTCGCCCCTGAAGAGCATCCAGTTCTCTTAACAGAAGCTCCTCTTAATCCAAAGGCTAATCGTGAGAAGATGACCCAAATCATGTTTGAGACTTTCAATGCCCCTGCTATGTATGTGGCCATTCAGGCCGTTCTTTCACTCTACGCCAGTGGTCGTACAACCGGTAATCATTTCATGATATTATTATCGTATGATTGGGTTTAATTGGCACACTTGTAACATAAGCTAGCTTATCCATGGAGCTTTTAGATTGAGACTGACAATATGAGGCAACTTGTACTTTGTGTGAGCTGGCATATACCTATACTTTTACACGAACAGATCTTTATTGTCGTAGTAAAGTTTAGAGTTGTTCAATTTTGTCATCAACCAAGAGGCATAACTATTCATTATATTCTCTAAGTCGAATTCAATGTGATTTATAATTTTTTCCCGGTTTTGTTTTCAATTATGATGATTTATTTTTCTTATTTTTGCAGGTATTGTGTTGGATTCTGGTGATGGTGTCAGCCACACAGTCCCTATCTATGAGGGTTATGCCCTCCCACACGCCATCCTTCGTCTTGATTTGGCTGGTCGTGACCTCACTGATTACATGATGAAAATTCTGACAGAACGTGGTTATTCTTTTACCACCTCAGCAGAGCGTGAAATTGTGAGGGATATGAAGGAAAAACTGGCTTACATTGCCCTTGACTATGAGCAAGAGCTAGAGACATCCAAGACCAGCTCTGCAGTGGAGAAGAGCTATGAGTTGCCTGATGGGCAAGTCATCACTATTGGCGCTGAGCGTTTTAGGTGTCCAGAGGTCTTATACCAACCATCCATGGTGGGAATGGAAGCTGCAGGAATTCATGAGACCACTTACAACTCCATAATGAAATGTGATGTTGACATCAGGAAAGACCTGTATGGTAACATTGTCCTTTCAGGAGGTACAACCATGTTTCCTGGTATTGCTGATAGAATGAGCAAGGAGATTTCTGCATTAGCACCCAGTAGCATGAAGATCAAGGTGGTAGCACCACCTGAGAGAAAGTACAGTGTCTGGATTGGTGGTTCTATCTTGGCATCCCTAAGCACCTTCCAACAGGTTTGTTCTTTTCTTTGATTCATTTGATTTTCTGAATGTTGCTCGAAGATGTATTCATAATCTATGATTGCTAATGAGTTAAATTAATCTTTCCTTTCCTTTGTGTGTAGATGTGGATTGCAAAGGCTGAGTATGATGAGTCTGGACCATCAATTGTGCATAGGAAGTGTTTCTAAATTGTCTGAGCAATAGGGTTATTGAAGGAAAATGCTGCTCTTTTGTAACCCTTTCATTCTAGCTTTTGTTATTCTCCAGGAGTTTATTGTCAAATCATCCAATTCATCTTCATTATTATTATATATGTATTGATAAGTTTTTTGACATTCATACTGCGTCGAAATTAGCTGAGACTATCAAATGAACTAAGCATGTGTTCTTTTGTATGCAAAGTTGTAATATCAATCATTTAAATTTTCATTCATATTGTTTTGCAAGCAATAAATTTTGTACTTGAGCGTAAGACTAATATTGTTGATATTGAAATGTGGGGTTATTATATGTTTTTGTATGGCCTTTCATACATAACACCACTTTTCTAGTGATAGAAAAACTCCTATATTCTTCTTTCTTGTATTAGTATATAGATCACTAAAACCTTGAAAACATATTTAAGGACTCAAACAATTGAATATAAAGTATTCTTTTCTAGTTATGTTTGCTTTGCACTTAAATCGATTTCACATAACAACTACTTAGTGTATGTTGTTTGCTTTACACTTAAACCTTGAAAACATATTTAAGGACTCAAACAATTGAATATAAAATATTGGTTAATGTTTTATTGATAAATCACCAACTGCTCAGCTCAAAGTATAACTACTAAGAGGAATATTAACCTTTACATAGAGAACAAAAACATAAGAACTGATATGGAAAAAAAAGAAGGAACAACAAGGATGAGAATACAAAGAAAGGACAACTTGCAGTTGCATCCACATCACTCTGATGTTCCCAAGTAGTTGCAGTCAAATCCAAATGCTCCCATTCAATTAGAACTTGTGCAATGGGTCTATTTCCTCGAAGGATATATAGCTCTGTGTTTCATCATTGCTTCAGGATGTACAATCGTGCCATGTTCTTAAGTAGGGAGAGGTAAAGGCATATATAGATTTAGAGTTAATAATATTTTACCCCCTCTAATATAAGTCATTTTGCTTTTGTCCCTTGTAATTTTTCTTCTTCATATATTCAAGAAATATAATATATTCAAAATATGGTAAACAAAATAAAGATAAACATATATTCAAAACGCACAAAATGGTGGAGTACATTTGCCTTTTGTCAAAACAAATCAATAAATGTAACCTTTCGATTCAACATGTATTTTTGCTACGAAAATTGCTCTTCTCCCATCACGCTTTGCTCACTCCCAATTGCACTTTCGAAAATGCCCACAGCGTGAGTTAAATCACGCATATGTTAAACAAAGCGTGAGTTGACACACGTTATGTGAGTTAAGTCACGCTGATCCTAGCGTGAGTTAACTCATGCCGCATGTACTTGTAAAGGTCAGACAACTCATTTCTCATCTCAAATCTCCAAAAACTCTCTCAAATCAATCAAATCCCTAATTTCTTCAAGTTCAAATCCAACAACACTCCAATAACAAATAAGTTTTCATAATCAAACACCATTAACTTTTATGTTTATATGTTAGATCTTTCCTCTTAAATTAGAATATTTTTAGTTTTAGGGTTTATTTAAATTTTGATTTTTTTGGAAATAAATGATACAATGTTTACATGTAAATGACTTTGCTTAATTGTTTAGATGTTTACATGTTTATGTTGTAGTTATGAGTTTTAGGGTCTATGTATAATTTGCACTCCAAATGTTTGATGAAATGTTTGAACGAGTTTTTCATTGATTGTTTAATTTCTTATGGTGTTGATCTGAAACAATGAACATCTGAAACAATGAACAATTTGTTCAAAGCTCAAGTACGTTTCAACGGTGGAAACCTTCATTTGTTCAAGGTCCGGGTCGATGTCACGCTAAAGGATCTGAAGGATCAACTGAACGAAACAATCAAGGACTCAACCCCGGAGACACAAGGAGGATGGAGGACATTCAGTATTCACGTTCGGTTATTTGCAGACCGAAAAGATAACGCTAACAGACGATGACTGCGTGAGGAGCATGTTCTCCGGATATTATCAAGAACGCATGTTCCCGATGATTGAGATGAAAGCTACGTTGCTGAGATTGCCTGAAGATATTCTCAAGAGTTTGATTCTGCCACAAGATTATGTTTAGGTAGCATCATTATTGTGTAGTGTCTTTATTTTATTGGAATTTAAGTTTAATTGTTGTTAGTTTGCTAACTATGTCGGCATTGAAGTGTCTTATACTTAGGATATAGATTTGGAAGATTCTTTGAAAAGTCAAAGAATGAAGAAAACAATACATGTATTCTACTGAATCAACTTTATAGGTTATCACATCGAATCCCTTCATATAGGATGAGTATTGAGTTTTCAAAGGACACTTCAAATCTCTACCCGAAGTATAAGACACTTCAATGCCGATATTTTCCGCAAGCTTTCAACAATTTAATTTAAACCCAACATCGTGATGATACAGGGGCGGATCCACTTAGGTGCTCCACATGTTTTTTTGGTTATAATTGATAAAACAGAAAAGAAGTGACTCGGTAAATAACTCTCTCTCTTTCCCTTTTCCCTTAGTCCCGCAAATACATTTGCAGCTTTTGATGTGAACAAATTATTGAGGATGGCTGAGTTTTATCCAAATGATTTTATAGATGTGCCCGAAGTGGCGTTGCACACTCAACTTAAGAATTATGTTACAAATGTTATATCTGACCCAAAACTTGTGGAAACAAATAAGTGCAAACAATGAGGTATGTTAGGACACTACTGTATGTTAGACTATTTGATTTGCGAGTTTGTTTGTTTCTTACACAATCTCGATGAGAATTATATTTGTCGATTAAAAAAAACATTTAGTTTGCATTATTATTTATTTGAAATTTTAGCTTCACATGTACCTAAAGTCTGGATCCGCCCCTGTGTTGATACCACATATTTAGGGAGAAAGTAATGTGACTTAGATGAAATTAAAATTAAATAAAATTGTGTATTTTTTGAATTGACTGTGTACTTGTGCAACTTTATTCGAATTTATTCAATGCGCAATTTTATTCGAATTCACGCTGGATTTATTTAGTCTTCGAAGACATTATACTTTTTAGATGCCAAAATCACAAAATAAATGCAAATATAAACAAAATTGATACACATAAAATCTCATTTCATTATTATATCGATACATTTACAACAAGGTATGTTTCTTGTCTAGGGAAGGGGGATTGGGGTAAAACTGCATTTGCTTTAGAAGAAGATGGAGGTGATGGGGTATAGCTAAACCTTTAGGGTAAAGCTAAACCTCTAGTGGTGCAAGGTAGGGGGGAAATGAAAGGGGAAGGAGAAATAGATGGCGGGGGAGAAGGAGACGGGGTAAGGTATGTTTCCTGTCTAAGGCGAAAGAGACCTTGATGGTCAACCTTGCACCCAAACAAACCAATTTGACACCCAGACAAACCACACTTCTTTGCAGTGCGTTGCCATCTTCATTAACCGTTCATACAATCCCTGAAATTTTCAAAGAGGCCTCTTTCCATGAAAGGCCAACGATGGAAAAACATTGTTGTTATAGAAGGAAGAGGAGGAGAGAGTGTGAGATGATGGTGTGAGAAATGGTGAAGGTTGAAAGCATATTTATAGTGGGAATGGATGCCTAGGTTGTATCTACCCATCATGGTAAGTCAAATGAGTCAAAAAACGTGTAAAATCTCCTTTTACCAGCTGACCACCGTCAAAAAACATGTTTTATGTGGTGCAGACCACCAGCTAAAGAGCGTGAGTTAAGTCACGCTACCAGCCAAAAAAGCGTGAGTTAAGTCACATTGACTTATAATATGCACGATTTAACTCACGTTGAATGTACTTAATGTGACTTAAGTCACGCGAGAGTACTTTCGTCCATTCAGCTGGACATGAATGTTTTTTTTTTTGGGAAGTAGAGCAATTTTCTTTTGCCAATGGTGGGTTCATGTAAAGATTGCCGCCATTCAAAATACACTACTACCCTATAGTTTATAATAATAATAATAGCAGTAAAGGCTAAATTTTGGGGTTGTGTGTTGTGGGCTATAGTAGAGTACGTCACTCCAATCGCAATGTGTATATATATAAAAAAAAAATAGAAATGTATAAAAAGGCAATTTGTAAAGCCATAATTTAGGGATGTTAAGTTATTTTCAATTGGTGTGGAAGATTATTTATTTGCCGCGGGGCCTATGAATAATAATTAGTTTTACTGGTCCCGGGAATGGCTCTTAAGTCTTAATACTTCTTATCTTGAACTCTTGATCATATCTATTTGATATAAGATTTTCTTTATATAAGCAAACTCAATTGTTAGTATATTGTTAGTGAGAGAAAAATTAGAGGGAGAAAAATTAGTTAGCAGCAGAGATTGAACTTGAATGTCTTTCTTAAGCCTTTTAAACGTCTCAATCCTTTAACTACATGGTTAACCTTTGGAGACAAAAATATTCTTAATTTGAAATTAAAAAAATCTATAACTTAGTACATATATACCCGCATCTGAATGGTAAGAATGTAAAAACAATATGATACTTTAATAAATTGATTAGAAAATAAAATGAGAGAACCATATTTATGTCAGATAGGTTTTCATTAAAAGATGAATCAACACTAAATATTGTTGTATTGTATGCCACGGCATACCTTTAACATAATATGACAACTTCATATGATTATCGATGATATATATTTGTAAAGAAGTTAGTTTA
>Ga0315914_1009984_pt1 | contig 11968 bp, 4 predicted proteins | sample MpolenodulesMG_FD_203920 | JGI IMG/M metagenome (GOLD analysis project Ga0315914, IMG submission 203920) | Medicago polymorpha root nodule microbial communities from Los Angeles, California, United States - elongated nodules | ecosystem: Host-associated > Plants > Roots > Nodule | place: USA... | reverse complement strand
TCTCTAACCACTAGACTACCTGACCAAAAAAAAAAAAAGAACGTTGAAGTATGCAAGTGATTGATGTTCGAACACCAAATTCTTTATTTATTCACTTTAAGAAATGAATTTTAGCACTAAGTTATTTGATAAAAATAAAAAATAAAGATGACAAAAGTCCATCCTTAACATTAAAATATTTGTTTGAAGATACTAATTAATCCCTTAAATAGATCTCAATTACATTATAAATGAGAAACTTAAATCTCTTATTCATTCACTTGGTAGTTTGATCTCTAATCAGTTCACATAGTAATATTTGTTACGACTTACGAGAAATCAATCTCACAAATAAATTTCAATTAACTTGAGCAAATAGTCTCTGCAATCATGTGCGGAGAAGAAACCTTTATTTTTTTTCAAAAAGAGGCATGTCACGTTTTTTTGTTCTGATTTGATAGGTGCTAAGTATCACCATTATTCGAAAGAGTCACGATTTGATTAAGTTTTAATCAACTTGAGAGATCTAATCTCCACTATATAACGTTATCCAAAATTCAATTTGATAGAGTCACGATTTGAATTTTTTACTATTTACTTTACTTGATACGAATACTTACCACCTACTAAACTTGGTAAACACACGCTACATGTTAGAATAATATACATTGCTCACTCATCACAAATAATGTGTATTAAACTATAATCTCCCGATTCTAAATATAAGAGAAGAATCTTTTTTTAGGTTTATTGAATTATTAACGTATGGACTATAAAATAAATTAAATACATGATTTATTTAATGAATCTGAAAAAAGATTTTTTTCTTATATTTACGACCGGAGGGAATAAATAAATTAAAGCATCATTCTTCTTGTGTTTTTGGTGGAGTGAATGTGCCATTATATGTAGTGGGACTTATAATCTAATGGTGAAAAAACCTTTTGTATGATAATGTTAAATGAATTTGAATTTTACTTCTAAAAAGCAACTTAAAAGGATGAATGTGTTCAAACACACACGTAGATATACGTATGTGTGTGTCTATACACACAAGACCAGAACTTTGACAATATAGGGTTAAATATATTGTTTGAGCTGACTTTTTAAATAAAATCGAGATACATTAACAAGTATAAGACTTATGTCACTTATGCAGAATAAAATTAGTCTCAAAAAGAAATTTAAAGGGCATATGAAACTTTGTTTTCTTAATTTTTTGGTCACACTGAGAAAGGTACACTAATCTAGTTACAATAGTGGAATGTTGGATTAGTAAGTTGAATCCAAATATATAGGTGGCCACATGGTTATGTTTGTTGTTAAAACTCTAAAATTCTATGTATGCTTTCATTTGAGCCAACACCTCCAACGCATCACAAACAATGTCTATTAAACTATACAAGAAAGATCCAAAACAATACACTAAAAAGAAGTGGATTGCATTGAATCCACATGGTGGGGCTTGAATTCAAGATGTCAAAAATATATAGATTTTCATTTTGGAAGAGAAAGACCAAACTATGCTATATATTATTGTTTTGACATTTATAGTTATAGTTACTAATACTGTTATACTCCTAAGATGATGCAGTCACATAAATTTGTTGGGGAACAGTAGTGGCAGACACTTAATTAAATGAAACATTGGATGCATCATTGTTATTGGCTTACATCTTCATCCATTGAATCCATCAGCCTCTGACTTTCTCATAATATAGTAATCTCTTGTAAGTAAATAAATAAAAAATAATGCATTCATTTATTTGATTTTCTTTTGATAAAATTTATTTGATTTTTTAAATAAAGAAAGAAGGGCAAACTGTCATTTCATGCATGTGATAGGATCATACTCAAAATGTACATTTGGATTAGGTTATGCTATAAATTGCTATTATGTACAAGATAAGTATAAGTATTGTACCTTTCAAAAAAGAAAGTAGAAGTATAGTAATCCTAAAACAAAAAGGTATAAGTATAGTAGGGGGTGTGTATTCAAATATTTTAGGTTAAAATGTATTGTTGGTCAGTAAATATACAACTTTTTAATTTTAGTCTTGTAAAATATACAATTTTTATTTTTTGCATTTGGTGTTATTTGTTTAGTTATGTAAAATTTGTTAATGTTGGAATTAGTCAATGTAAATGTGTGTAGTTAATATGCGAAGGACAAATATTTTTTTTTGGCTTTTGCACCGGTTTCCGACCAACCAATGGTGGGCGACTAATCTGGCTCGTGCGTAGAGGCATGCGCACTGACCAAGCGTTGTTCCCCTAAGAATCGAACCTGATATTCCCTGGATACGTCCTTGGAAGGAACTCCTTACCACTGGACAAATATTTACTTATTACATGAATCACTTCCAACAATTTTCTTTTTCACAGGAACTAAATTAATTAGTAACGGTCAACATAAAAAAAAACTGTATTTGCAAGAACTGAAAATAGAAATATTTTTTAGATAGGCTAAAAATAAAAGGTGATATATTTTCTGGACAAAAAGATAATATTAAATCTATATTTGATACATACACATTTTAGAGAAAAGATAAAGACATTAAAATAAAGATATCCTAGACACACACAAAATGTTAAAGATAAAAAGTACAAGAAGAGTAAACGATCAAATTAGTTTATGATTTTGTACGTAGGGCACTCTCAAATAGATCTATACTATTATGAATATTCTGAAAAGGTTACATATTCTATTAAATCGTTAAGTTGGTCCATATATTAGACACCTTTTTTTGAGGGAAATATATTAGACCATTTATAATCAATTAAGTTCTTATATTTTGACAATTTGCTATCACATTGGTCCCAACTTTATCCAATTATTACCAATTTAGTTTTTATCATATTCTTTGAATGACAAATATGAATAAAATTTGACCGAGTCAGAGATTTTTTTTAAATGTTCGTAAAGTCAGAAGCTAACCTAAAATCCTTACAAAGTTCGGGACTAATTTGACAATTTACTCAAATAAGTATCACCGCACGCCATGATACAACAGAATACTCCATCCAGACTTATATATAGGAAAAAGTTATCAACAAAAGTTGATGTTTTTTGATTCAAAGTTTAGACAAGATACATCAGTTTTTGTTGACAAAACTTTCTTTTATATATTAGACCAGAAGTTATATAATATTATTTGTAGAGGTATATTATATCGTATATAATGGTAGTAGTATAGTATATAGTATTATTCTTAACTTAAGCCATAGGGTGCTATTGCTAGGTTATTTTGTTTGGACTTTGTGAGAAGGACGTTAATTTGAGATGCTGCTGGGAAGAGCGACGCAGTATGGACGCGTAATTCCCACATTATTCCATTTCCTTATATGTCTATTCTGAAATTTCTAATGGTACCATATTCTCAACATTTTGGGTTCATTTTTCCAGTTTAGTTTTGACAAATTATAAATAAATTCTATACAAATGATACTTATATTTTCTTATTATTTCAAGTATAATATTTTCAAGAAAACAGCTAAAGGAATCTATTATCAAAGCGAACAAAAAACTATTCTATTATAAGATGTACACAAAATAGCTCTCGACAAGAGTTAACTTACACACAAAAGAAAAAGGCTAAAGACGAATACTTCGAGCGGCTATAAGCTCACAATAAATAAGAGGATTAATGAGTTAAAAAGATTCAAATCATACCAAAAGTTTCTTCTTAGACTTAATCCAACATCAAACATGAATTTTTATTTGATCTAAAATCAACGATAATGAAAGTTCTTTCTGACGAAACAAACTGATTATTACACTATTTCCACAAAATTCAAACACAAACCAACCAAATAACCTAAAAATCATCGTGAGAATCCTTACGACCTAAGAGAATAATGCAAAAATGGAAATTGAGGAGAATAACAACGATATTAGGAAGAACACTATGAATTTCCAAGCAATTCAATAATACATATATACCACACCTCCCCACCCCCCAAAGAAATCACAAAAAATAAATAAATAGATGATAAACATTTTCTTCCTTTCTACACCCTCCTAAATGTTGTAAATAATCAAATTATTTTGTAATATCCTCCCAGTGATCCTTTCTAACTTCCTCACTATCCCCATGATTGTTGTAGCCATATCCCAAATACTTATTTATTTAAATAACTATTTTGTAACATTAATCAGTAAGTATTAGAATTCTAATTTGTCTTTCAATTATTTTACAAACTTTATATAACTCGTAATTTGAAAATAAATAATATCACTTTCTTTTGGCTTTCCCTAAAAAATTCCCACATCCAATTAATGTATAGCTATCTGCAAATTTAAGACATGATTGGTTGTGCATGGGCAATCAAAGTGGCTAGTGCAAGACAAAACACATGACTGGATACTATACTAGAAGCTTCATAATATATTTATTCAAACCCTGACATCTATATATATAATGTAATGTTCCTATAAATTAAGTTATGCTCAGGTAATTATAACGATCCTAATTATTTTTAATCATCATTCGAGATGAAATGTGAACATCATTTCTTGATGGTACAATAAACTTTTTGAAACTTATTATGAATCTTATTACGTGATCCAATTTTAACTTCTACCTACATTTTTTCCGTAAAAAAATCTACATTTTAATTCAAGAATATTTTAAAATTATTAGAGAGTGTACACTAATACTTTAAAATTATTTCACATCACGAAATATTGTGTATATTTTAATTCAAGAATATTTTTAATAAGTTTATAAAACCTTCCATGTGTCATCCAGTTGTCTTTTCCATTGGTTAAATTATACGGGAATATATCTTGACCCAATAGAAAATACATGAAAATAAAATAAACAAAGTGATCCATCCACTCGTCCTAATAAGAAGTAATGGCTTGATTTGCTTTATCCTTTACAAGATAACAATTAAAATTTGTGAGAATATGTCTTTCTAAGAAGAGATGATATAAAAACTACGTTACTCAAATTTCAACAATATATTATTCTCCATCTTCCAAGCATCTCATGAATATGGAATCAAGGGAACAATTCACGTTTTATGCCACCTAGAAACATGTGATATATTAACACCTATGTATATTCTCCACCCCACAATCCCCTATTTTTTCTGCAAACAAGACGGATCTAAAGAGTTGAGATTAGGAGCACAGCATTTTTTGATGAAAGATCATAAAAATGTTTAGATTTTAAGTTGGTAAATTAAACTCCTCTAGATAAAAAAGTTGGTAAATTAAAGTGAAGCTAGAGTTTTAGACATATATCAAGTGTAACCAAAATAGACATATATTGACTATTAATATTCTCATGCTTCTGAAAACAACTATTATTTTTTCACTTTACCAACTACTCATTTGAGGCTCAAATTCCAAAAATAAAAATTCTTTCACATTTCCTAAATATAGTTGAAATAGAAAATAAATGATATGTCTCTATGAGCATAACTCAGTTGAAAGAGACAACACATTGTTATATGCAGAGGTTGAAATTCGAATTCTGGATACCCCACTTATTTATCTTAAAAGACGAATTTTAACCACTGAACTACTTGAAAAAATATTATATTAGCTATAGGGCCGATAAACATATACAAGTCCACATTGCAGCAGTGCTCATTTATCTTCTTTCTTTTTCGTGTCAATTTTGTAACTTACCTTTAAAAATATTTATTTGGTTGGTCCAACTTTCATTTTATTTTCTTTCTCTACTTATATAAAGAACTTTTGTACATAAACATTGAATGACATATCATTGAATGACATATTATACAGTTTCCCTCTATATAAATATGAGAAATACGTACACAACCAAATTGAATAACTACTGTCAAGTTAACCTCACATACATAGTGATGACACAAGCCAATGTTGTTAAAGGTATACTTTATTAAACATTTGATATGTACAAATGTAATTTATTAAGTTTCCTGAGGTACGAGACAAATCATCACCCACCAAAGCCTCTTGTCATACGTACTCACTTGTTGCTTGTCTAAGGGGTTAGTTGCTTCACTTTTGTATTGGATTAGAGCATCCAGTGATCTATACTAATAATCTTATCTTAATAATATTGCTTATAAAAAGTAGGTGTTCACTTCTAAACTAAACCGATTTTTTGTGGTCGGGGTTTGAACCCCAGATCTTGCATATATTATGCATCGTTCCTGCCAACTGAGTTAAGCTCACGACGACTTCTAAACCGATTTAAAAGAACATTAATTAAAGTCTAAAAATATTTTCATTTAAATCGATCTAAATAAAAGCTACATGTCAATCCCAAAAAAAAAAATAGCACTAGATATGCCTAAAATAGATGAAGTCAAAGTACATACAATTCTTTTTTTTTTATTATAAAATTCACTTAGTTTGGTTCCTATTTCAAATGTGTTCTATAAAATCGAACCAAACATTTTAGTAAAAAAAATAAATAAATCAAGCCAAACAAAATTCAACAATATACATAAATTTTGATAATCACTCTTTTTTGGAGGAAGATAATCACTTATATTATTATTAGTATGATATGTATTTTTTTTTATGAATAAATGTGATCAAAGAAAAACAAACTAAAAATCTCAAGAGGTCCGCATCCTAACGTGAAAATCTAGACAAAATTCGGCTTTAGCTAAGGTGTCCGCCACCTAAATCGTTTCTCTAAAGATATGAGCCCATCCGACCTCGATATTCTTCTCAATTAAGAATTGAATATGGGAAAAATTTGTGTGCCACGAATGACCAAAAAAAAAAAAAACTACCTTCCAACACCGGAATAACAACTAATGAATCACTCTCATGAATCACAATTTGACAAAAACCTCACTGAATACGAATATGAACACCTTGTAAACTATATATGACAAAAACTTATTGAATAAGTAAGAAACCTCGTTTAATTCAATAACGTAAAATACATATACATGCATAACGTAATATTACTCTTTGATAAAAATAAAACGTAATATTATTCAAATGTTATGTCGATGTAATTTGATACATCCTCGTATTCAAATATTTACTTGATAAAATATTCTCACGCGGGTACATAGTTTTTCTGATTCCATTTGCCAATATGATCAATGAGATCTCTTTGTGATATAAAACGTGTGCACATTTCCAAAAAGGTTAGTGATTGTTAAAAAGGTCATGGCATGATACTTTTCATTAAATAGGACAAGTAAAAGAACAAATTAAATAATCCCATACATGCTCTTTCTACTCCTAAAAAAATACATGCTCTTTCTTTCAATTTATTAATTTCTTCGCCGCTAAGTAGAGGGACTAAAATGCTATGGGATTGGAGAATAGAGCTTTTTGATGATTTGTCCAAGTATTTTTCTTTTAGCTTTAGAAAAAGTTGAATGGAGGATGAAGAGGAATTTTGAACTTAAAAATATCAAGGGTATATAAAGAGAACAAGGAGTGGGAAAAAAAAGGTAATAAAGGATGTATAAAGAGAGGAAGACTGTTACATTGTCACCTAGTTAGTAAGGAACAATGCTTTTGGATAGATGTGTTTTGGAAGTGAGGACAACTGTTATTCAATGTATGGTTGATAAATTAAGACGTGAAGAAAAAAAGGTGATAGTGCTCAACCTTTTGAATTTAAAAAAAAAAAAAAAAGTTGGGATCTGTTGATACAAAATGTCAGACTTAACATCTCGGTGCCGGGTCTCAAACCAAGTACCTATAGGTTGTAGGGCAAACCTTGCAACCAAGTGACTTCTCGGGAGACAGGCGCTTAACATGTTTATACTTTTAGTGATTCTTCGTAAAAAAACAAATTAAATCAATTTAATTGTTGAATCATCTCATATTATGTTGATGATCATGTATGCAAAACAAACGATTTAAATATTTATGTTGATGATATATGTTTGAATTGTTTGTTTTGCATACATGATCATCAACGTTAAAGTAAAATCATTTGATGAAATAGTGTATAGCTTTATAATTCGAAGAATTTTTATAGGTTTGAACTACTTAGCGAAAACTTTATATTCAACGGTTGTGTGAAGAATCATGAGATCATAGTGCTATACATCATACTCATAGGAGAGAAGGACAACATAAATATATTTATGAGGTAATAGCTCATAAGAAATCACATTGATTTATAAAAGATAATGATTTGTATAAACAATATTCCTATATATCGAGTTCAACTATACTAACTATTTGAGTAACTAACTTTAACTAATTTCTAACCGTCTAACTAACATTAACAAAATTTAACTATCTTAACAAGTTACATTCTAACTCATAAGAAATCATATCTTTATAATTATGAGTTACATTCTAACTAATCAAATCTAGTGTAAGTTTGTATTTTTTTCCCATATATTTTCTTTAATAAAGTTAATCATATTCGAGACACACCAAACATTTAATATAAGTATCTTTTATAATATTCGTTTACCACATTAAAAAAATCTAGCACCTTTTGCGCAATTCCGTCCTTGGGCAAGAGTAAGGAGCTTTATGGAGCCGGGGTTCTAATTTATGGGGAACTCAAATATTTGTAGGGATAGAGGTATAATTGTTGGAATGTAGGATAAAAAAATAACATTTTTACCTACCGACAAAATCTATCATTAAATGTTGTTTTTTCGGAGGTAAACGTCTGGAAGACATCAATTTTGCTGTCAATTATTCATTGTCCATAGATAAGTGTCTCTTTGTCTATAGGTACGTAAAAGCGTAAAAGTCATGTTTGAACCAATACTCTTATATCTCACTGTAATTGATGTTGGATTTTTGTCCAATTCTTTTTAAATAAAAAATTGTTAAGATTACAACTAAGCCTCTAAATTATCGGGGACGGTCCTGATTTTACAGATTCAACCGTGGTTGGTAGTACATTTGTATGTTGTTATGGAATGCCACACATGAATTGCGTGCATTTGTCACATAAAATAACTATTATTTTGATTACTCTTTCACCCATCACCACTCATTCTCTATGGTTGAGGACTACCCACTTCGTGATTTAGTGCTGATGTTGGTAACAAAGTGTCACATGACAAACACAATGGTAATTTAGAATAAACCCCACTCACTATTTCAATAATTAATGTGGTGTTGCTTGTAAAAAAAGTGATTGAAAAGTGCCAAACAAAGTAGTTTGTTTTAAAAAATAAACAAAATATATATGTTAACTAATTATTTTTATCATCGGAGATGTGTGCAGTTTTGCTTGTTACCATTGTGTTTAGAATAATATAAAATAAGATTTTCTTTTTAGAATAATCAATAAGAATTTGTGTATAAACATAATTTTAAGTTTTACTTCTTTTTTTTTTTTATCAAAAAATGTTTTCCAAAAGTTAAATTCAAATTTTTTTAAAAGAAAGTGTAAGGTGTGATTTGATTTCAAAGAGAAAATGATATTATGGATACTAGCGTCAAGACGGGCATTATGTGTCCGTCTCTCCGCTTTTATTGGTAAAGAATGATAACATAGTATAGTAAAAAATAATGAAGTGAAGAATGAATTTGAAAGAAAAGATATTACAAAAGAACATATTATTTTTTATATAAGGTCAAAATAATGAATTTTCATAGAGTCCAATGTTGTTTCTATTGTTGTTGATTGTTTCTCTTATTGTTGTGGATTGTTCCTATTTTAATGGAATTTACTTAAAATATCATAAAATAGTTTAAATGAAAGTTAAGATTGGGAAGAAAAAATCCAGCCCTAAAATCTGGTGTACTCCCTTTATAATTAGTATAGGTTTATTTTGGGGATGTGCAGGAGTGTGCTTGTTCAATTGTGATGTGTTAGTAACAATTTCATATATGAAGAAAACGTGAATGAGTCCATTTCAATGGAACTCTATATTGAAAATTGCTCTTTAGGCAATTTAGATTGCTATTAGCACCCCAAAACTACTCATTTACCCTAAACGGCAGTTAATAGTCGTTCGCTAGTTTTCCAGCGACAGTTAACTGATGTTGTGCTCTAGTCTGAACGTGGAAGAAATCATATTCAGCCCCTACAATGATCATTAGGATGTGTAGGCCTTCTAGGAGATATGTTGGTACTCGAGTTGGTTTATGTACGACCAAGGGAAGTTGTAATGCAACTTGCTAGAGCGGGTGAAGAGGCAGTACGAGCATGGTGTAGGACATTCCCATGTAGTTCAGGCTTTCTTGGATTTCTTGTTGCACGTCATACTTGAGGTTTCTGATGGTGGAAGATCCGTAGCAGCACACACTGGGATACGTGACCTGGTTTTATCTGGTATCTCAACGGAAGGTATTGCCACCTATCGGAGGAGAACCTCTTAGGCCGGCTAATGAAGAGCTAATAACATGCTAGTGATATTGATGATCATCAGAAGTTGCATAAACTTGGTGGATGAGGGGTTACATGATGGTCAAACATAAGAAGACTTGCGTGATGTTTTGTTGATGATTAGGATTGAGATGCGCCCAACCACTACATATACGATTACCAGAGGGAGGAGGCAGTTGTGAATGATGAATTTGTTTCCGATAATTTGTGTATGATTTTGTAAATGATTGAATATATGAATGAATGTTTAAATGAATGAATGAAGTAGTGGAAAAAAAACCAGATTTTATGTCAAAATGAGTTTCTCCCTCTATAATCGGTAGGAACGGAAGATAACTTCTGTAGGCGTCAACTTTAGTTGACTTGGATTTATTTTCAGCAGTTTAGGATGCCTGAGAGCAAATCAGACTGCCTAAATAGCAATTTTCTACATTTTACTTGGATTTTTGTTTAAAAATTTAAGCCCATGGGCTAGGTTGAACACAGAGGTTGGAAAAATTATATCTCACTCCTGTAGTTAGTTCCTACACCACCCCAACAAATTTTATTAATTTCTATTTTGGCCTCCATATATTTCTCAATAAATATTTGGGACAGAAAAAATATTGGAAACTTCAAAAAAAAATTAAATTCTGATTTTTTTTCACTTTTAAGACAGTGGAACATAAATAATCTTTACATATTTTTATTTTTTATTTTTAAAAATTGGTAGTTGACACTGAGTTTGAAAATTTTCACTTCTAGCATAATGTCGTAGCATATGCTAAAATTCTAAATAAATTCTAAATTACGAAGAATTTATTTTAGAAAGCCTACGATTGAGCAACTCAAATTTGTCTTTTATATTTCCTACGATTGAGTTAGTAACTTTTAATTTAATAGGTGGCTTTGTAAATTTATACTCTTTACAAGTCATTAGAGGTGTAACTACACTAAATTTAACATCTAATATCGATGAATATGTAAAGATAAGGAGAAGGACAAAATTAATGTCCATAAATCTATTAGACGTCGTAACCATGGTTTAAACCCTATTCCTTCACTTATGTGTATGAATTTTCAACGACTCTTGTCATTTTGTCTATAAAAAAACAAAGAAGGACAAACTTAATTAACATCAAGTTCTAAAATATATTTTGACCCAGATTGTGTCTCTTTATTTCATATAATCCAAAGGGTAGTCACTTTGGTCAGGTGTTAAGCTCTTTTGTGAAGTACCAAGTGCTAGTTATAAAAAATTAACGAGTCAAAAGAAAAAAGAGACTATTAAGTTAAGACAAATGGCATCACTAATGACAATTGTGAAGTACCAACACCTTCATAAATCATCAGCAATATGAATAACCCAATCACAAATTACTGCCTTCATTGCACAATTAACTGGTTCACCTGCAGATTCTCAATTTGTCAATACATATCACCTTCATAGAAAATATGAATCTTGATTAAGGTCTAAGTTGTTGAAATTGAAATGTCCGGTGTGAGGAGAAACATATTAGATTAATAAACTAACACTTAAGAAGAAATTGATAGAGCGTCAAGTGTGAATAAAAAGTTTCACAATAGATAAAAGGCTTAATTGCATGTTTGATCCCTTATGTTTATTTTAGTTTTTAAGTTGATCCCTTATGTTTTAAAAGTTTCAAGTTGGTCCTTTACTTTTTAAAAGTTTCAAGTTGGTCGAAAACGTTACTCCCGTTGCAATAAGT
>Ga0315914_1009983_pt1 | contig 11968 bp, 4 predicted proteins | sample MpolenodulesMG_FD_203920 | JGI IMG/M metagenome (GOLD analysis project Ga0315914, IMG submission 203920) | Medicago polymorpha root nodule microbial communities from Los Angeles, California, United States - elongated nodules | ecosystem: Host-associated > Plants > Roots > Nodule | place: USA... | reverse complement strand
ATGTTTATTTGCATTTATTTTACGAATTTCAAAGCTTAAAATTCTGGTAAAAGACCTTTCCGGATTTTATTATCCGGATTAATCTGCAAAATTCTAACAATCCATTTCGGAAAACATAATCCGGCTCAGGGGTAAAATTAGAAAAAAGTAGGGCGCGTGAGGAAATGCATAGGGTGGGAAAAGTAAATCCCGTTTTTTAATATATTGTCTTCAGGAAATTGTTCTTTAAACTTCAAAAATTGCCCTCTCACACCTTAAAATGACCTTAATAGTTAAATACCATATACACAGTTAACTGAGTGTTATCAAAAAACCAAAACCCCAAATTTAAATTCTAAATTGAGATTATTTGAATTATTTCATTACTTGTTTAAATTGAAATGACATAAGTTGAAACTGAAATGATTAAGCATCATACGAATTCAATCTCATAACAAAAATTAGAATGATAAGCATCAAACGATCCATTTGGGGTTGTCCAAGTCGTTGATTTGGAGATCTTGGAGTGTGCTCCTCTCAAAATTTTATGCTCAATTCTCTCTGGTGCCAATTTTGAATACTAAGTTTTTTAAAAAAAAAATCAAATAGACATGGGACACAAAATTAATAAAAAAAGATATAGAAATGTAAACAAAATGAACATTAGCATCTGAACCATGACAATGCATACACAAAATACCCTTTTCACCAATGGATTGATTTTGGATTCTTAGGTTTCCATTACAAAAGTTTGTACCCAATGAGAAGTATGAAGTATGGCTGCCCAAAAGATGAGATAGTTATATTCTAGCTCTAGAAGTCTATTTATAACAATTTTAGAACCAAGTTTGATAAGAGTTGAGTTTAGAATCAGCAAATCAACTCATTACAAAAGATTAAGTGGAACAAAAACCTACAATCAACTTTACTACTTTGTATATTTGCAATTTTTAATAGCAAGACGTCTGAACTAGGCTTCATATTTGCACGCCTTAATCATATAAACTTATCCAAAGTTATGGTGTGCACCATTAAGAGGGGTCAAAACACATTAAACACGAAAATTAATCCAAGAATAACAATAACGCTAAAATCACACCCAAAATGTAGAAGTATGCCAACAATTTGATTTTAAATTCCTAAGCACTAAAAGATCTCAAAATGTCAAAATTTAAGGCTATAAAAAATGTTCCAATATGCACTTACCAAGCCTCTTGGTGTCAACCCTTTGCTTCTTAGGCTTCAGATTCCCGATTTTCTTGTCAATAATTATGGACGACTCAAAGGTATCCACATGGGTAACAAGTTTTTTCCATAAACGTCTGGTGAGGGGCAGAAACGTTGCTCGACATATCTAGAACAGTCTGGGTCTCTGGTTCCTCTTGAATTGTTCGTCGTAGGGAATACATGCTACATCCAACCTTCACCTCTTACCCTTACTCAGAATGATGAACATTCATCAGTCTTCATCAAACCTTTAAACGCATTCTAGAAAAAGAAAACCCATTTAGAAAGACGATATCCCAAACTTCTCATTATACAATAAGCCATCATAAACTACCAAAAATTCACAAATCTAGTTACCTATTATATGCATTCTTAGCCGAGGCATTCAAAAAGATTGAAGAAAGGACAGTTATGCAACACCTAAATAGAAACGTAAAGGATGAAACCGGAGAATCACACAAAAGAAGATAAACATATCGTCGAAATAAGTTGAAAAAAGTCATAAGAGAGACCTAAAGTGGAGAGAATGCAAAACGCTTGAAGATGGGATATTGGGACTTAGAGAGAGAGGTTTTTGAAGAGAAAGAAGAATGTAAGACTTTCCCTTAAATAAGAAAAAAAAGGAAATTTTAGAAGCCCAAAGATCATGATGAAACGGTGGAGGATCAAGGAAAATCAAACATCACCAATCCAACAATCATGACCGTCTTCCCGGACCAATGTTTCAAAAGCATAAACTCAATCATCATCATCATTAAACCTTTACGGAGAAGCACAACTCATTTATAATATATGATTGAAGACGAATCTAACAACCATGAATGTTGCGTCTGGACTGAATGAACACCACTCAAATGCCATTAGATACAATTGTCCATCAAGACCTATCGCATCATACATACTTGAAGATAAATCTACTATCAACACAATGGTACTATTCACATGGAGTCCACATGGGCATGCGCCCAACGATCATGCGCAAACTATGTTTACTCCTATTCACTGCCCACAAGATATTCCCAAGCAATTCAATAAAAAAAATTCATAAGGTCGAACTTCACGTAACGAACTCATAACTCACAAACCAATTATGTTAGGCTTGCAACCCTAGGTCCAAAGGCATGGGTACCTGAATGACGTTTGAACTGCTTAAGCATGTTGGACTTCATACTCGTTTCTAGCGGCAAGCTATTACTGGATTCCCTCAACTAATAGCTTGGGAGGCAACTGTTTTGGTATGAGTCATGGCCCAAACCATGGCTAGGTCTAATACCCTCTCTCGTAGGTCAAGAAGGACCATCATGTGGGAATCTCCCTGGACCACACTGGAATAATGACCCCTTGGGACAATCTAGGTCATCTAGTCCAAATCCGATGATATCTTCTCATTATCTACTTACGACTATCCTTTGAGGACAATTGTCTAGGTAAAGGTTGAAGGTTCAAAACTCTAAACCCACTCTATAAATACTAACTCAGTGGCATTGATCCAGGCACACACACATTTTACCCTAAACTACCTTATTTATCCACGACGCTTACTGACTTGAGCATTAGAGTGTCTTTGCATCTACCATCTCCCTCCGTCCAAGAAGAAGACTAATGACGAAGTTCCTACCCTCAAAGATCATTCAACACACCATCCAAAGATCTCATGTCAGACATGATCAAGTAGACAAATCATTCTTTTGCTTTGTTATCATATAAACATCAATGAGTATCGAATTGTATTTGAACCAACTTGGTTCTAACCACAATGTCTTGCCTACTATCTTGGTACTCAAAAGTTGATCTTTTACTACCAAAACTTTTTAGATTGTACCAATTTGAATTATTTTCCAACTCAATATCAACTTGCAAGAAGAAAAATAAACAATGATAGTAATAATAAGTATAAATAAGATCAAATAGAGGAAAAAATTCTCTTCCAATTAAAATTCTATAAAACATGGAGTTTTCATAAAGCCACTATGAATTCCTAATGAGTTTCGAACCTTCATAACTAATGAAGGAAAATTAGTTTGCGTATATGTGAATCCTTTTGTCAACGTGGTCTTGCACAGTTACACTTTAGTTTTTTATTACATATGACCGCCGTATTGTTCAACTGCATGCCAATAATCAATATTCCTTGTCCTTAAAAAAAAATCAATATTCCTTGTGAAACATTGAATTGACGTTTGAAATAAAATATGAATAAGGACTATTTAGCTTCCTTGTGAAATTTCATAACTTGCCTTTCAAGACCTTCACCCCTTCAAAAAACAAACGTTAGAAAATACTTATGGTATCAATTCAATTAAGAGCATCACAATGAGCTTAATTATTATTTATTTAGTTATAAACAAGTACTATTAAATATATACTTTTTTTTTTGAAGGACTTAAATATATACTTTTTCTCAAGTCATTTTGTGAGCCATGGTACGTTAGAATATACTAGTATATTATTAAGGGGTGAAAATGTACGAAGAATTATACCAACAATACACTCTCTTAATTAACAAATTTTTCAAATGTATTTAGTAAATTTGTAAACGTGATGACGGACATGAGCAATGTTCTGCAAATCGAGTGTTAACTCTCCGAGTTTATCAAGTTTACGTGTTTATGTACCAAAGTCGTGTTAACTCTGAGGTAAACTCGGAAGGTTTTACGAGTTTACATCTAAAAAAATTAGCCCTTTTTTTGGGCCCATTTTTTCAAAACCCAATTCCTTTTCTACAAGCTCAAAGACTGGAACATTTACTGAATAGTTACCTTTACAGTAATACGTTGTTCCTGAAATGAAACGTTTCTTTTTCTTTCTTCTTTGAGTTCTCAAACCATGAACAGGGGAGCACATACCAGTTAGGATTGCGAATCCTTTGATGGAAATTCAGATTTCGACGCCGGTTAGGGTTGCGGTGGTGGTGTTTGTTGACCTTTTGAAGAAATTAACTAGTTTATTTTTTAGACAGTTTTATTAACAACTTTAGAAACTTGTGAAACTTGCTTTTTTTTTGGATCGTTTTATGGATGACTTAAACTTAGAGACCCGTAAAACTTATGATTTTGTGCGTTAATTTTTGTATTTTGATGTTAAGTTGAGCATAATATTTTATTATGGTAGTTTAATGTAATTTGTCTTTGTAATTAAGTCATATTTTGCATTATTGACCTATTTACAATATTATATTAGCATATATATGTCTTGCATATAATAAATTTTATATAATTTTAATTTTAGGTAAACTCGTATGAGTTCTCGAGTCGAGTTAACCTAAGCAAAACGAGTTGAGGTAAACTTTCGGGTTGCAAAACCTTAGACATGAGTGCTAAAATAGATAAAAGAAAACTATTAACGTGTGAAAATGAACTCCCTTAAAATTATAATAAAAAGTTAATTGGGTCGAAGATGCTTAAAGGCCAGCAAAATCAAATCACATATAAGAATAATATGGGCAACAAAAATAGAAAACAATATATTATTATATTATGACAACAGCACTACGTTTATTATTTATAAATTTAATCACTAATATTATGAGAACAGTATATAGCAACAGAAATCAACATAATTTAGAAGGAAATTATTATTGTATATTATATAAGACGACTATGCTCTGCTAAAAAAAGAGTATTATGCTACCACTAAAAAAATGAGGGGCATACTATATTTGTTTTTAATACATAAAAAAAAAAACAGTTGACTAGAACAGCACCGCCTCTTATTTATGGTTAAGTTCGGTACGGTCTTTTTTTCTTTCAAAAAACACTTAATTTTTATTTTAAGAAGAAAATTTTAGAATAAACTAAAGGGTTTGTATAATATGGGTAATATGATACATGTTAAAACAAATAAAGTAGCATTTGTCAACAAAAAAAAACAATTAAAGTACGTAGCAACTTTTTAATGAAAACAACAATAACTTTTTTTGTTTTTTTGTTTTTCTGAAAACTCTTTTTGTTCTTAACATGTGCATAGAAAAACCTTAAACTAAAATAGCACTATTCTTTTTTAACTTTAATTGAAAACACTTTTAAATATTTGTTGTGGATTTTCTGAATTATTACATTAAAAAATATAAAATAAAAAATTAAAATTTTCTTTATCATGGTCCATATGCTAAATATAATATTTAATGTGTTAACTAGAAAGAGTTAATCAATTTTTATAAAAACAATGCTATTTAAAGTGAAGGAATGACTCGTAAAAATTCACGATTGTGACATGTGTGATTGTGTTTTTTTTTTTAGGGAATGTGTAATTGTGAATGGATGTTAAATTCTGATTTGGTGAAAATAAAGAAGGTAGTAAGGGTGGAAGGAAAACGCTGAATGGTACGGGAAGGTGTCCAACGAAATTTCACGGAGCAATAAAAATTGATTATTTTATTCTTTATACGCCTTTGTTTAAGCAGATTTCAACAACCATTTGACTTCTTAGCACATATTCTACCTGTATTATGGCTACACCCTAGTTAACAAGTTATCTTCAATTTGTTTTTCAAACTAATTCATAATAAAAAGACAAAAAGAATTGATTACTAGCACAATAACACCTCGTTTTACTAATCTTGCCGAACGTTACTGTCAAGACATTGAGCTTTATTGGGAGATATTTCTATCAAGGGTGTTGTCTTTTTTATTTATTTAATTTAGTCTGTGTTGTTTTATATAGAAAATGAGCAAAAGCAAAAGTTGCACAAAAAAAGATAGCGATTCGTGAAATTTCATGACAATCTCATCCGTACTACATAGCATCTCTCAAGGGTGGAAATGATCAAAGTAACATGCCATACTATCGTGAAATTGTCATGATGGTATAATTCGGAAAGTTTACCATATTCCTTTTTACAATTTGTATCTAATTTCTATTTCTATGTATGTAGTTACAATATTCATAATAAATTAAAAAAGAAAAGTTAAAAGTGTTTTTAAGAATTACAAAGTTATTCATAATATTGTTTTATCCTTAATTTTCCTTTAAACAATATAAATCAAAAGTGGTTTTCTACAATTTTATTAAAAAGTTGAACAATTTAGTGTTTTCACAACTAAACCATAAAAAAGTTGAACCATATAAAAAGAACACATGTGAATTTTGTAGTAAGAAGAGTAAATCAGATGAACGAGAGACAAATATTTAGAGGTAGGAGTAAACCTAGAAAAACTATACTAAAAACTATTAGAAAATTTTTAAAGATAAATTAATGAGTTGAAGAAAGATATGATTTTTGATAGAAGACTACGACGTCGTTTGGTTCATGATGACAACCCTATCTAGTGAGATAAAACTTAATTGTTGTTGGTGTTGTTGTATATACCCTTTTCCAATTTTTCTTACAAAAATACGTAGGATTAATTTACTATCTTTTGATGTAAAAGAAACTATTAGTTGTTATGCTAAAAAAATAAACTATTAATTGAAGGATATAATCTATATATTAAATGGACAAATTTACTCATTTGGGGTTGGCTGAGTGGTTGGTTTGAGATTTTGGAGTATGTTTTTTTTAAGGTCTCAGTTCGATTTCTTCTAGTGCCAATTTCGATGGTCAAGTCCATACGGAGCTTTGACGTGGCTTTAATGCTGCCCCGCAAGTGGATGATAAGATTGGTCCCTTCAAATTTTAAAGTTTTAAGATGTTGAATACACTTTTTCCAAGATAAACTTTCTCTTTTGAGTTTTCTAACAAGTATCATCAGAACACTTGTTGGTATTTCCTAAATAATATTTCATCTGTTTTAAAATGAATGTCGTTTAAGATTTTTATACACATATTAAGAAATCCATTAATTAAAAGAAAGAGAGATGTTATTTTACCAAATTATCCTAATCAACTATTGATTTATTTTTCATTAAAGAAAAAATAATACTTTGGAAGTAGTGTATATAATATTAATTGAAAGATACAATTGAAAAGAAAAAAATTATTATTGCATTGAAAATTGAAAGTGATATTCATTTTGAAACAATTTTTTTTTTTTTGCTAAAACGACACTCATTTTAAAACGGATAGAGTAATAATGGACGTAGATTGTACTTCCCACTAAATTGGGACCTCATGGAAGGAACCCGTTAATTTCCCCCCAAAATTTGATGGGAAAATGCATTTTCAACGGATTTGAATTGCCAAATACCCCATTAAACAAAATTAATTAACAAAATAGTGTAAGCTTATGGACACACATATACTTCCAACAAGAACAAGGTACGGTCATGTGTATACGTGTAAGAAGGACAAGACTCAAACATATGAACTACTCCTTGAAAGTCAGAAAATTCAAACCATGCATTCTTTTTTTCCTTTGATTTTCGTTGTTAAATTTCCCAAGTATTTTCTTGGATGCCACTTACGCAAACGCATTTTCACCAAAATTACACAAAATCGATCTATTCCTATATATACCGTAAAATACAAAACACAAACATAATTAAGAAACTAACAAAGCTTATAGAAGAAGCCATGCAACGTTTCTACCGCAAACTTGTTCAACCAACTTGTCAAGTTTTCATAAACCACCGTGGAATAGACACAAAGAAGAACGTTGCAGGGTTATTATACAAAGATTTAACAAGCATGGGAGTGAAATCTTTTTTGGACAGTATGAACATGAAACCAGGAGACAAACTATTTCATCATATTGACAAAGCAATTATTGGTTGTAAGGTTGGCGTTACGGTCTTCTCTCCTCTTTATTGCGACTCTTATTATTGTCTCCATGAACTCGCTCTTCTCATGGAGACAAAAAAAAGAGTCGTCCCTATCTTCTTCGACGTGAAACCCTCGCAGCTTATGGTCAAGGATGACGGAACTTGCTCTCCGAAACAGCTTCGAAGGTTTAGTTTAGCACTAGAAGAAGCCAAAAATACGGTGGGACTAACCTTTGATCCTGTCAATGGGTAGGTCCATACATAATGTACATCTTCTTGTATATATTAATTCTCTCTCATCTCTTCACTCATTATTTTTTTGGTTAATAAATTTGGTTGTTGATCTTGGATTAATTAATTACTAATTTTGACGTGGATTAATTGTCTTTTTCAGGGATTGGTCTGAACTACTAAAGGATACTACAGATGCAGTAATCATGAACTTGGAGGAGATAGAGACTAATAAGAAATGGTGAATGATAATTCAATATGTTCACCAATGGATAAAATAACAATATTTGTTTAATTTATTAATTTTTTTGCATATGAGATCCAAATGTGAGAACCATATGCTTCCGTTGACAACACTCAATTATTTGGCCTGAATTAGGGTAATTTATTGATTCAGGCATCAATTCTTTTGTTTTTTTTAATTAAATCAATTATTCTGTGCTATTTATAGTTCCTTTTGATAGAAATTGGATTGAACCAATTTAGGTTCATCTTTTGTATCTGATCCCATAATTCGGGATATAGTATATGATGATACCGTTTGTTTCAGAGTAAAATTCAATAAATTGTAGTTTATAAATTTACCTTCTTCAATAAATGTTATTTATCTACTACTATTTGTTTACTAACTACAATAAGAAAGTGTAGCAAAAATTATCAAAATACCATTCATTTTGCTCCATACGTAACATTTACTCTCATGACGGGTTCCACTTGTGTGCCATTAAGGTACCAATGGTATATACTATTGACCAATTAGAGTGTGTCACCTACCAATGTTACTTTATAAATGTTTTATTTGATATATTTTTTTAAAATGTGTGCCATGTGTCACATTTTAATTGGACAATGCTATATACTATTATGGTACATAAGTGCTATCCCTCTCATGACATAGCTAACTGAATAACTGATGTGTTATTTAGTAACTACCATTATTAAAACAAATGTAGGTCCAGTACAACTGATTTTTTTTTTGTTGCAAATTTTAGTGTGCAACATGTAGCATTAATTACTCTAATAAATTTATTAGACTAAATTGCATCTTTGGTCCCTTAACTATTTAATTAGTATCGCTTTGGTCCCTTAATTAAAATTTGATTTATTTTGATATCTTAATTTTCTCTCCATTACACATTTTGGTCCTTTCCGTTAGTTTTAATTCAAAAACATTAGGGTTTCTTCATTTTCTTTTGGGATTTTTGTTGTTGAACGTTGATGGAGATCGATGATATGAAGATGATGGAGATGAAGAAACTCTAATGTTTTTGAATTAAAACTAACGTAAAGGGTCAAAATGTGTAACAGAGAGAAAGTTAAGATACCAAAATAAATAAAATTTTAATTAAGACACCAAAGCGATACTAATTAAATAGTTAAGGGACCACAAATACAATTTAGTCAAGGCTTAATTAGACTTTTGGTCCCCTAACTAATTTGTTGTTTTCATTTTGGTCCCATAACTCGTAAAATCAACGTTTTGGTCCCTCTTGTTTTGCTCCGTTAGTCAATTTGGTCCCCTTTGTTAGTTTTATATTGTCTAAATTTTTTGATTTGATTTTAACCATTTGATTGTAAGTCCATTGTATTTAATAATGAACCATCAACACCTAATTTTTTCACTTGTCATCATCTTCTCTCTTCTTCTTCCTCAAATCTTCATCACCCTTTTTCCAGAATTTTCTTTTCCTCCCTCGCAACAACACAACAACACAGCAACACCACATTCTCTTTTCTCTTCTCCCTTCCCCCTTCCTGCATCATCATCATTCTCTTTTCTCCCTTCCTACAAGAAAAACAACAACATCCCCAAATCAATACCCTTTTTTCACAAATACCCAAATAGCAAGCAAACCTCCCAAATCAATACCATCACAAACCTTTGCCTGCGAAACGGAGCCGTTATGTCTGTGGATTTCGCTACCGGAGCTGTTGCGAAACGATTACATTCACCGGCTCCGGTGATGGTCCTAGCGGTTATTGGAACCGTGGTATCTCAGCCTGCGCTGTATGTGACGGTGCGACTCCAATCTTTTGTAACAAACCTTTAGCGGTGATCGGTGGTGGAGATTCATTTATGGAAGAAGCAACGTTTTTGACAAAATACGATTTGAAGGTGGGGAGAATAAGAAGCGTGGTTGAGGTTTTGGAGATGGGGAGAATATGAAGCTTGGGGGTTTGAAGGTGGAGAATGTGGTGACAAAAGAGGTTTTTGATTTGAAGGTTTCTGGGTTGTTCTTTGCAATTGCACATGAACCGACGAGATTTGATTGTTGTGTTCCTTCCATTGTTGCGTTCCTTTTCCAATTCTCCGTTCCTTTTCACAAATTTCAAGGTTTTGTTTGTGAGATTTGATTTTGATTGTTTGTATAAAAATTGTGAGGTTATTATGTTGAATATTTGAAATGAAAAATTGAATGAGATGTTAAAGAAGAATGAGATGAGGTTGTTGGAAATTTGTGAATAGGTATTTTACAGTGTTTTTCCTGGGTTAATATGAGTTTTTTTTTATGAATGTTTGAAGTTGTTGATGAATGTGAAGATGAGTGTGGAAGAAGATGAAGAAAAGGTACAAAACAATTAGGTGTTGATGATGCACCATTAGATAAAATAGACTTGCGTAATCAAATGGTCATCTTTTAAAAAAATAATCAAACGGTTTAAATTAAAATAATTAATATGATCTATGATGGACCGCTCTCAAGGTTGGTCCATCATAGACATTTAAGGTTAAAGTCAACGGTTAGGGACCAAATTGACTAACGAAGCAAAACAAGAGGGACCGAAACGTTGATTTTACGAGTTATGGGATCAAAATGAAAACAACAAATTACTTAAGGGACCAAAAGTTCAATTAAGCATTTAGTCAATTGATTAAAAGAAAGTGAGAAAAGGAAACTTACACGAGGGACTAGGTCAAAACCTAAAGAAATCCCTTATTAAAAATCTTACCTGAAAAATCCAGTAGAATATAACCATGTAAAGAAAAAAATAGGCAAGTTATACCTATTTTGAAAAAAGAAGAGTAATTTTTGGAATAGTAATTTTTGTTTCTTGACAAAAATAAATTGGACATGTTAGTCATTATATCATGCACGGTTTCCTCGCCTCGCACCCGCACCCACACCCCTAACCCTATATAAAAAATAACACAATTTTATTTATAACGATTTTTTTTTGTTACATGAGAAAAAAAAGGAAAAAGAAAGAACTAAATCAAAAACAAAAAACTCAGTTATAATAATAGACACTGCTTGAGTGTCGGCTAGAAGCACCGATGCCAAAATAAGAGAAGACTCATTAACAATAACCAAAGTGTCTAAATGTTCTTATCTTTGCAATAATATAATCACAAGCATTCCCTTCCTAAAGGAGTATGCTTCAAAACAAAATTTTAATCTTTATTCATGAAATCTCTAATAATCTCCAACATATATTAGCATAATAGTGATATCGATGTGTTTCTAAATCCCTCTTACCAACACAATTTGATTCCAATAAAAACACTTAAATCTCAGCATATAACACTTTCGACCAACATATACTTTCATAAAAACCAAAGTGAAAGTTTCCCTCATTATTTCTCGCTAAACCCCTCAATCCTTATTTCCCTGAACTAGTCAATGAACCATATTCAAGAATAAGTTCATAGCATCCTGGTCTCCGCTTTGCCGATAGGCTTCATGAATTGGTTGAGAAGTAGGAATATAATGTTTTACAAATGCTTGAAAAGTTACTTGAAACCGAGTAGATATAGATGTTATGCACTACTAAAAAAACAAAAATTAGTGAGGGATATTTAGTGAGGGAAAACGTGAAATCCCTCTCTAATTTCGTCACTAAATTTTGCGACCAAGGAATTTGTGAGGAATTTCATTTTTTCCGTCACTAA
>Ga0315914_1009982_pt1 | contig 11968 bp, 7 predicted proteins | sample MpolenodulesMG_FD_203920 | JGI IMG/M metagenome (GOLD analysis project Ga0315914, IMG submission 203920) | Medicago polymorpha root nodule microbial communities from Los Angeles, California, United States - elongated nodules | ecosystem: Host-associated > Plants > Roots > Nodule | place: USA... | reverse complement strand
GCTGAAGGAATTATATACGAGGTACCTTGGTAGGGCAAACATATTGGCGGATACAGAGGATCCAGAGGAGCTGGAGGAGTTGGGGAGGGTTAGGAAATTTTGTGTGACGTGTTATCTTCTATATCTTGTAGGATGCTTGTTGTTTGGTGATAGAAGCAACAAACGCGTCGAGTTGGTCTATCTGACGACCATGGAGGAGGGCTACGCGAGGATGCGTAATTATTCTCGGGGAGAGATGACACTGGCATACCTATACGTCGAGTTAGCTGAGGCCTGTTTGCCTGGAGACAGAGCTCTTGGGGGAAGCGTGACACTGCTCACTGTAAGAAACTTATTAATGTGAACCTTACCTTTTATTTTTTTGTTATATTTTTCGTGCGTAATAATTTATAAATGTGATTTGTTTGGTTTGTGCAGACATGGTTTTTGGCGCATTTTCTAAGTTTTGGTGTTGATCCCAACACCGACTATATTGAAAACTATTTGGTTGCGACGAGGTGGAAGCTACAGAAGGGTCATGGAGAGGGGGTGACGTGTCGCTCATTGCTTGATCGTATTCAGTTTGATGACGTATGTTGGAGGTTGTACGAAGAGCACAGGGAGATCCAGGGTTTACAGGAGGTTTTCTGGTATTCAGGCTGGATTATGTGCGGTGTTCGTAGGGTGTACCGTCACTTACCTGTGAGGGTTTTGAGGCAGTACGGATACGTCCAGAGGGTCCCTAGACATCCGACGGATGTTGTAGAGCTGCTACCTCCTCAGATTGTGCAGGCATTCGTAGACTTCCGCACTCACATTCTTAAGAAGGCCGATTAGGGTGAGCCGGCAGGAGAGCAGACATGGCGGATGGCGGATGGCTATGTGCTATGGTACAGTACAGTGTCTCACCCTCAGATTTTTCCACTTCTTCCAGGAGATCTTCCCAGGCCAGCAAATGAAGAGCAGATCATTGCACAGCAGTGGGAGCGGTACGAGGCGAGAGGCTCGCCTGATACCTATGACATGGTTTGTGCCGTTGTTGCCTACGCTGATGAGCAGATGGGTCAGGAGGAGGTCATGAGCCCTCAACAATGGTTTCAGGCCATGAGCCATGTTAGGGAGCAGATCGCGCCGATCTTGACCAAGAGGCGAGGCCAGAGGCCAAGGAGGCGGCAACATCAGCATCAGCAGGACCAACATCAGGAGCAGGAGTAGTAGGACATTATGTTTTTGTTTATTACTTGTTTTTAGTTATTGTGGGATTTATTGGTTGGTTTCTTGTAAATTATCATGACATTGCCTTCTTGTATTTCTATGACATTTGTTCGTTTTAGTATCATATTTTCAATTTCAATTTTGTTGGTAATTTTCGCTTATTGACTTCATGATTTGGCATTGAAACAATGTGCTTACAATGTGTAAAAACACATGTAATAGGTTCTGCCTAAACTGGTTCTGCCATTTTATGGCTTCAGGACGCATCGGCAGTTAATTGCCGAGGAAAAGGGGAACCGGCGGTAGTTAACTGCCGAGGTTTTCCTCGGGAGTTAACTGCAGCCGATTTTTGAATTTCTCAGCAGTTAACTGCCGAGGGGCAATTTCGTATTTTACTCGTGTGTTTCAGCCTTATGATATGTGTCAACAGCAATTTTCAAAAAAAAATTAACTTAAGATTTTATTCACTTTTATCTTTCAAAAAAAAAAAAAGATTTTACAACTTTTAGTCTTGAGGGTATTCTAGTCACACTAAACTGGCTGACGTAGAATGAATCTTGATGATTGGACCTTGTTATGTAGCATTGAGTTGCAGCGTCAGCAAACAACAAACAATTGCCAACTTCAATTATTGTATATACAAGTTTTTCATTATTGTAAAATAATAGGTTTTTTCTTCTCGTTTCTATATATAAAAGTTGTATGAAAGTTGTTTATTTATCTTTAATTGTCGATGCTCGTTAATACTCATAAAATTAGGGTACTCTAATACTTCTCTCCATACAATTTAATGGTCGTGAAACCATTTAAATTTTTTTCTTCAAATATTCCAATTTGAGGTAAGTTTGGTAATGCTGTCATCTAATATTTTGTCATTTTTCATCTCAAATATGAATAACTTGTAACCCTAAAACTAGAAATTTCAAAGATAACCCTAAACCCCAGTATGTTGGCATATGAGTTTGATTTTAAAGCTCTTAATTCAAATAGAAGGTATAGTTTAAATATACTCGTTATTATACTAATTGGACGATAAAAGTTAAATTATACAATTTAAATATACTACATCAATAGACGGTCATGGAACCATTTAATTTGTTTGTGTAGCCAGATTTGAGTTAAGTTTGATACTATTGCCATATGATGTTTTATCAGCACCCGTCTCAAACCTCAATGACATGTAACCCTAAAACTCAAAATTCTTAAGAAAACCGTAAAACTCATGTTTGCATATATGTTTACTTTAAAGTTCTCTGAATTTAAATTGTAGGTAAAAAAATTAAATTTGATTATGAGATCTATCTGATTTTCAAATCTATAAATGAATTTGTGATTATTCATATATTGCTTTATTGAATATCTCGTTACAAAACCCATGTGGCATACCTATAAAATGCAATGTCATGCAAAGCTTAAAAATAGAGGAAAATAGACAAAAACTTAATGCATAAGTTCTAGACATCTCATGTTATATGCTACCATGTTACACAAAGAAAAAGATTGCAATATCTCAAAAGTAAATCAAGTTGATTTTGTTAAGACATAATTGAATCATGTAGGAATTGGAAAACAAGATTTAATCGTGCTAAGATTTTATACCTGATTTGCTTGCTTGAATTGATTAAACCTAAACTCAATGTGTAATTAGGGTTTCTCTGATGCTGCAACAAACAATTGTTGCACTATCAAGGGTAGACAAACTTATATATCTCTGTGTGGTATCAAGCAAATGTATAGACTGACTAATGGGCCGATCTTGAGCGCCTAGACCCAAATCATGTTGAACAACATATAAATGAACCAAATTAAATAGTTTCTTTTGGCACCTCCTTATTTTTCTTATAAGCCTCTCTTTTGCAATCCCTTGGGTGCATGGTTTTGTATCAAAACTTTGATGTATTTTTTGTCCATTTAATTTTAGCACGGTTGAGTACTCTTCCAAGCTTTCATAAAAGGCACTACTAATGGTGTTAAACTAAATGGCATCAATACAATCTTCACACAACAAATTCCAGGCAGCTGAACCGAGCTATGTTCCTGAGTTCCACCTCATAGCCAGCCTCCTCCGGATCAACACCTATCAAATCAACCATGAGCTCAAGCCCCTTATCTCTAGTTAATTTCTTCGCGTGGTCTAAGAGATGTTCCTTTATTGGTAGTTACAACAGATACGAGATATCTCCCACTATCACTCTCATATCCCCCAATCGAAATACGAAATCTCGACATCTTGTCAAGCCAACTCTCAGTAAACAACAACGAGAGACCATGGTCAACTATGTTATAGTTGACGCACGTCATCCACTAAAGACCACATACTCTGATGGTCTTTATGAACCGGTGTTCACTCACCCTCCGCTCAATTTTTTACTCAAGCACATGGTTTGGTTTGGGTCATGGTTTTTATTTTATGAACCGAATCGAACCATAAACCAATACTCATATAAATCCAATGGAAATTTTTATAGAGTGACATGTTTTTTCTTTGCTTTTTATTTCAAAAATGTATTTATGTACTTTAGTTTGATGTTACTCACACTTTTTTATATATGTTTATTACAGATATATCTTAAATATAAAAACCCAACGAGAACTTTTACAGAATGATAAAGTCTTAGGGTGTGATTGATCTGCTAAAAAATGAAGGACATGACAACTCTAATTTGATTTGTAAAAGCTATTTTAAGGACATGACAAACTGGAGGCAAGAGACATGACAAAAAATGAAATTCTTGTCCCTCACTAAACCACAACACAACTTTTTGTCCCACGTACAAGTTGTATAAAATACCAAAATGACATTTTGTCCACAAAAAATCGTATAAGACAAAATCATTCAATACCATAAAACTTTGTCATGTGTTGTTCAACCTTGTGTTGTGTTGTTTTGTGTTCTGTTGTTTTGTCTAGTACTTTTTGGTTAATGTTTTTAATCTGATCTATGTTGATGAGAACATTGTTGGTTGAAAATGAAATTGTAATATTGGGTGAAATTTGAAATGTTGCTGAAAATAAGTTGTTTTTAACTTTTAATGCGGGGAATAAAAATTTATTTTATCTCACAAAAAACCACAATAAATGAACCAACCTAAACCTCATTGGTTTGATTTGGTTCGATTTATATTTTAAAAGCCATTCAAATCAAATCATTTACTTTTTTCTCTTTCGGTTTGGATGTATTTTAGCCTCAAAACCGAACCAATTCGCATCGCGAACACCCCTCTCGGAGGGCGCATAAGAAAGACGGAGTGTGGGAAATGAAAATCTCATTTTCTAACCAAAGAATGACTTGCAGGATGTGATGGGCTTTAAATCCAAACAGCCCATTTTCACATACTCACAAGAGTTTTGCTCTTTACCCAAATGGTTTCGCTCATTCCCAAGTGAAATTTCATTTTTACCCTTACGTAAGTTAACTCACGCCAGTTATAGGAGTAGCGTGACTTAAATCAGTTATCAGCAACACATCAACACAATTCCCTCATTTCCCAACTTTTCCAAACACGAAAGTTTCACCCCCAAATCTGAATTTCACCGTTCTTGCGCTATTCAAAGCCAAATTCATCCACAACATCAAGTAAGTGATTATTATACTACTTCTTTGCATTATTTTGGTTCGAATTTTCGAATTTTTGTAGAAATTGAACATTTTTAGGTTTTTTAAAATTTTGCTTGCATGTTTGTTTTGATGATTGTTAGTGACAAATTAACTTAGGAATTGTTGTTTAGATGTTGTTTAGGGTACAATCTGGTAGTTTAGGGTTTAGAAATTGTTAGATTACATAATTGTTTGAAAATGCCTCAATGATATTTTTTTGTTTTTTTGGATTGTTAATGATGTAATTAGTTAGAATTGTGTTTGTTAATGTTGATTTTAGTTAATTTGACTGCAATGTGGTAGTTTATGGATTTAAATGACATTGTCGACATTATAGTGTTGTTGTTGTATTATTAAAGATGACATTGTCGAAATTTTAAGTCCGTGGGAAAATGTGTTAAAGATTTTTTGCTTTTTGTGCAGATATGTCCGAGCAGGAGAGGACTGACAGATTTAGGGCAGGGAGGCCTACCCCTACCGGTAGTTTACGGAGGGAGAAGGATGCACTACGCCCTCCTCCTGGCCGAGGTCAAGGGAGAGTGGGGGGCACAAGACTTGCTACTATTGATGCTGCGGGGGGATCGACGTCACAGACGGGTCCATCCCAAATTGTGGACCTGCCACAGTACCAGTATGAGCAGCAATATCAGAAGCAGGCGTATGAGGCGCAGACGTATCAGGAACAACCTGAATTTTAGCCGGGTTATCAGTATCAGGAGGGGTATGAGTATCACCAGAGGTATCAGGCTCAGTTTGACGAGGGATATCGACCTAAGTAGCCTCCTCAGCAGCAGTATGTCGAGCCTCCTTAGCAGCAACAGCCTGAGCAGCATCCTCAGCAGCATGCTGAGGCTGGTATGGAGGATGAGGACGAGGGCTTTCCAGGGGGGCCTTACGACTTGTCTCTTTTACCGGACTTCGGTAAACACGTGGCATTCAGATAGGTACATTAGGTGGTTCTACCGTGTATCCCATCCTCTTATCGTCAACCCTGCTCCAGAGTCTGACATTGTCATCCCGAGACCTGTCTACCAGGATATTCTTTTTGACCAGGACTGGCCAGACATCCTCCCGATCCATTGCAAGTCATTACCAGCATGTGAGACAGAGTGGAGCATGCGATGCAGATTCCAAAGGTGCTTTCAAATTCACTATTCTTCGGCATTTTGGAGGGCCTCCGTACCGATTATAGCGTGTTTGACCATCTGCAGGTTCCACGGAGGAGGTCTAGGAGTCATAGTCCACAGGAGCAGCAACAGTGTCTTATTTTATGACCTTTTTTTTGGATATTTGTAGTATTTTCCTAACATTTTGGTTGTACTATATTTACATTTGCGCGATTGCGCTTATTTATGACATTTACATTATTTTTCGTTAATATTGCGTATCTAAATTATGAATGAATAAATGGATGTGTTCTAAATTATGAGTTTTGGTTGAATGAATGAATGGTTGTTCCTATGTATGAACGAATGCAGGAACGAAGCTAAACAGGGAACAAGGCAGTGACCACTGCATGTCTGTTCTGGTGCGCACCAAACCAGTGTGAGTTAACTTACGCTAGTGTTAACACTAGCGTAACTTAAGTCACGTGGCAGTTTGACCTAGCGTAACTTAAGTCACATAAGGGTAAAAAGGAAATTTCACTTGGGAATGAGAAAAGAGCAGAACTCTACTCACAACACGGACCGTTCAATTTTCAATCTGATTCCCCATTCCATTCCATTTCCATTCGCATCGAGAATCAATCACAACCATGGCGAAATCCCCATCCTCCCTATTGCAGAAGCTGAAAAGCTTCATCAAAGCGCCATGGGAGATAACAGGACCCGTTTCCCACCCCGAATTCAAATCCGCCTTACCAGGAGCACTCGATTACCGTCCCTATTGCCCTGCAACCACCAAGGAAAAAGCTATCATCCCAACTTCCGATCCCGAAACCGTTTACGATATCAAATACTACACTCGTGATCAACGCCGTAACCGTCCTCCTATTATTCGCACCATCTACAAGAAAGCTGATATCGAGAAACTCAAGAAAGAAGCTACTTATAACGTCGAAGATTTTCCTCCGATTTATCCCAATATTATTGTTGAAGAGGATATGAATGCTCGTGGCGGTGGTTACCAATCTTAGGTCACATTTTTTTCTTCATATTAATTCTCATGTTTTTGTTGATGATTAATTGATTAGGGATTTGTTTAATTGCTCTTTGAGTTTGACTAGGGTTGAAGATTGAATGAATTTACGATTTTTACGAGTATTGGATTATATCATAGATGTATAATTGAAATTGCATTTCGGGTTAATTCGTTTATGGCTTTTTAAAAAGGCATAGCATTTGGTAGATTTATTGGTTAAAGTGGAACCAAACATTACATGAGTTATTCTGATATATATTTGATCCATTTGAAAAGTAGAACAATACATTGCATACTGATTAGATAGATGGTTTGTACGAAGAGGAGAGCTAATTAGTGCAAAGTAGTCTGTGGATAAAGATATATCAACTAATACTAGTGTGCTAATGCTTGTCTTTTATGGTTTTACCCTCTAGTAACTTGTTGTATGGCTCTTATACAATGTTAAACGAGCGAAAGAAGTTGTGTCGGTGAACACAGATGAAATGCATAATAGGCTAGAGTTCTAACAATTTTTTACTAGGATATCGATAAAGAGGTTAGTCCATAAGAGTAGGATTCCTTTTGAAAATTGGAAATCTGGAACATGCGTGAAAAATCATTGGAAGTTGTTGACACCATGATTAGAAGGACTTTTTGTGCCCTCAAGAAAAGAAACCTAGTGGGTTGGAGATAATATAACGAGTTAAACACTTAAGAATTTAAAACTTTGGTACATTGGTAAAGATGGAGCTATAATCAGAGAATTTAATATGTACATTTGAAAGAGTATGTTTTTAAGGGTAAATTCCATACAAAGCTAGGTTATTAAAAGCGGAGATGCAGCGCTGCCATCGCCGAAATGCATAGCGGATCATGGGTTTGCTGCCACTACAGCCAGAGCAGCTGCTTTCGCAGAGCAAAATATCGGCCCATTTTGTGTCTGAACTCAATCCAACACCGCATTTTAAAATCCTGAAAAAAAGGGAAATCTGGATTATTTTTTTCAGTTTTAGAAGTGAAGAATTATATTAGTAGGTGAAGAAGAGTCACAGCAGAGGAGGAAGAACACACACACACACACATATATAAAATAAAAATTATATGCAATTATACAAAATAAAATAGTAAAAATAGCTAATAACAATTAAAATATTATAATAACTACTCATTTGAGATCATATCATACCCCAAGTTACACGGTTTAAATATCTTGGGTCCATAGTACAAAATGACGGAGAAATAGAAGCAAATGTAAATCATTGTATTCAAGCTGGGTGGTTGAAATGGAGAAGAGCCTCAGGTGTTTTGTGCGATAAGAAAGTACTCCTTAAGTTGAAAGGAAAGTTCTATCGGACAACAGTCAGACCGGCGATGTTGTATGGTACAGAGTGTTGGGCGGTTAAGAGCCAACACGAGAATCAAGTAAGTGTAGCGAAGATGAGGATGTTGTGCTGGATGAGTGGTAAGACTAGACAGGACAGGATTAGGAATGACACCATTAGAGAGAGAGTGGGGTAGCACCTATAGTAGAAAAGTTGGTAGAAAATAGGCTTAGATGGTTTGGACATGTAGAGAGAAGACTTGTAGATGCCGTCGTAAGAAGAGTAGATCAAATGGAGGAGAGTCAGGTTAAAAGAGGTAGAGGAAGACCTAGAAAAACTATTAGAGAAACCATTAGAAATGATTTAGAGGTCAATGAGTTGGATCCAAATATGGTTTATGATAGAACACTATGGCGTCATTTAATCTAGCCGACCCCACTTAGTGGGATAAGGCTTGGTTGTTGTTGTTGTTGAGATATTTTGATGTTATATTGTTTTGGATAAATTAAATACCTTGGTTTGTAATTTTCACGATTTGATTTTAAAGAAATTTAAATAGTGTTTTAATTTACATTGATAATATGTGATTTATCGATTTCTCATAGTTATAGTATGGGTAAGAGTGCGGGTATGGAAGCAAATATTGAAGTTGTTACCCACACGAGTATGGGTCCAGAATCTAGATACAAATTTTTTTTTTCTTCCCAACTGCAGGAATGGGGATCAGATGGGTACTCTAGTACCCTACCCATACCTTACCTATTGTCAAACTCATCCATATACACGGCTATACCTTGCAAAAACACAGGTCAATGGCCCATAATTATTATTATTAATATTTGGGAGAATGATCAATGATGTGGTTGATGCTAAAAAGAGAGATACGGTCAGATCCTTAAAATTTTCCATTGAACTAGAAACATTTGATGTTAATTGTATATTCACACCCAAATAGGACTAGAGGAACAACACAGATGAAAATTTGGGTTGAATCAGCACAACACGTTTTTCGGCAGCTCCTTCTTTTAAGACTCTATTCATAATTCATACTGACACACAGGTAAACCCTTTTGGGCCCAAATCATCTCTGTCACAACCACCCAACAGAACAACTGAGCAACAATTTCAGTCTCTTTTCGTTGTTATTTACTTGTTAAGAATGCCTTAGATTGATCGTGATTGTTCATCTAGGCAATGAAAAGGACAATCTAGTGATACAAAACTTCCGCCATGGAGAGTTCTTGGCTGTCAAGGTAATGTTTGAACCCATTTGTAGGCAGCAACCACAACCGTTGGGTCAAAGCTCCCCTTCTTATCTAGACTACGACTTTTGGTTATTAATGATGATATGTCTTCAATTTTGGATGATTTTTTTAAATTTTTGAACATATAAATGTGTAGTATAGAAGTCATCCTGCTATAGTGTTTTTGGGGTTGGCTGCTCTGCACATTTATCCAGCCAGGATTGGCAGCTAAAGTCTAAAATATATTGGGGTATTGGCTTTTTTCTATTTTATTTTGATGATTTGATGTTATTTTGATATCAAAAAGAATTAAAGGTTGTCATTCATAGAGTATTTGGATTTTGCTACTTAATCTCATCTAATTAGTGCATTAACAGTAGTATGAAGAAAAACTGGCTATCCATTCCTACCTGTGTTTGAAGCTATTTGCTGAGGTTATGTAGATACGTCATACGTCTGTATTTAGCATCATGTTCATGTGTGTTATCCTGTTTGGACACAATTTCACTTCCTAGAGGCAATTTGCTCACTGGTTAGTTATTTAGGAAAATAAAAATAAAAAGAATGCTAAATTTTGCAACTGCTGTGCATTTTGTCATACTCATTTTGCTTGTTATCTTACCCTGTGCTTTAAGCAATTTTTTAGAGGCTGTGTTTGTCTAATATCATGTGCTTCTGTTTGGACACAATCTCAATATATTAGGCCAAATTGCTCACTTGGTTGCCTATGCACAGAACTACCTGGAACAAATGGGAGTCCAAATTTATAGCATATCATATTTCTCTAAGACATATTTTTTTCTTGTGCTCAAGTGTATGATCTGAATTCATCATGGTTTTTGTTTGTGATGCCGCCAATTCCAGATCAATTTATATATATTTTTACCTGTTTTGGTGCTCACAAAATTGTTTGTAGACTACGTAATATTTTATTCATTTACTTAGCTTCATATTTTCTTGTGACTGTCTTTGACTAAATGTCTTTGCATGTCACCAGGTTTGTGCTATCATGGGATTGCATTAATCACCCAGTCAACTTTCTGTTTCTGTCAATGGGAAGGTCGGAAGAGTCTTAGCTCAGACCTGTAATTGTCTATTTTAAACGGGTGTGAACATTTTGTATCAATAATAAAGGGTCGTTAGGTGCAGTAAGTTTAATTATCTGCGTACTTATTTGTGCTCATTGGATCAGAAAGTAAATTGCCTTATTATTGACTGTTTTTAACAAAAATTGCCTCTTGATATGTGGTAATATGAATAATCACCCTGAAATTCCCTGTTTGTTTGGATTATGAGTGAAGTTTTTTCGTACGATTTCAAAGTCTCTTCACGGTAGTTAAACAACCAACCATGCAGCATCTACATTTTGGAAACGACATCCTTATTTTTTTTAGGCAATTTTCTTGTAATATGTGAAATGTTCCTGAGTCTTCGCACAAGAGTTTAAGCTTTGAGAAAGTTTATTCGTGGATGGTATTGAAACCTCTATGTTGCCTCATTCTTCTAAATTTATGTTGAATTGCGGCACAAAAAGAACTCGTGTACTGTTCAATGTTCAGGGTATTATTAAGGACTCTTGTGTTGAGGGATGTTAGCTATTGAACTTCAAACTATTCATGAACATTCTCTAAGCTTTTCGGGTTAGTTGATCCTTGATAGTTAACTACGGACCAGGTTATGTTTGTGCTAATACGGACATGGGTTAACCGACAATGTTAAATGGTGTTTTCGTGAAATAGCTTGAAACTAAAGGTATGATGAGCGTAGAGAGTATTGTTATTCGAAGTTGATTTGTTGAAAGCACATTTACTATTTTGTTTAGTTTTGATCACCGTGTCTGGTTTTCTTTGGTCATATTGATCAAACAACCGATCTTATATTGATATTGATTCAGCTATACTTGCAAATTTTTGCAATGTCAGTTTTCTTGCACTTGTAAAGGAAGAAGCCAATAGTGAAGCTCTTGTTAGGAATGACGATGAATGAAGGGAAGTAGTTGAGAATTTAACTGGTAGTACGTGTATCTTCATTTGCTTAGGTTATGTTGTGCAGTGTGGTTTCTAATTCCATACAACACCTATTTTCAGGACTTGAAGTTACTGTAGTCACTAGCGTGTGAGCTATTGGATTTGCTCTCTCCTGTAGTTATTTTGTTCCAAATAAATTTCATTAAAAGAAATTCCAACATCAAAATTTGAGCTCTTCAGTTGACCTTCAATTGTATTAATTCGATAACAATAAATATTGGTCTCCTACAATAGAAGGCAACAGTAAAGCACCACCAATGACCAAAGCCATCATCCCTCATTCTTAGTCACTTTCATTCACATGGACACACACAGTGAGGTTGGTAAAGCTCGCGGTGACCGCCTAAGTATATTGAAGGTAAAGAGAAGAGAGTGTCCTGCTCCTACTTCAACCTATGCCCCTATATACCGACATTACTTACGCATTTTAATACATACATACATATATATATATATATA
>Ga0315914_1009981_pt1 | contig 11970 bp, 11 predicted proteins | sample MpolenodulesMG_FD_203920 | JGI IMG/M metagenome (GOLD analysis project Ga0315914, IMG submission 203920) | Medicago polymorpha root nodule microbial communities from Los Angeles, California, United States - elongated nodules | ecosystem: Host-associated > Plants > Roots > Nodule | place: USA... | reverse complement strand
TTAAATGATAAACGAAAAAAAAAAAAAAACATATATATATATATATATATATATATATATATATATATATATATATATATATATATTTTGACAAGATTATGGACCATATCACATGAGAATGACTTTTGTATGTGAGAATGATAAGAATAAATTGGAGTCGTTAGAGTAAAAGCAAGGGATGAGATTAAAACACAATTAAGTGAGTGCAAATCATGTGATAACACTGTCATCATTCTTTAACGTGTTCTGCATTCTGCTTCAAATCTTCCTCACTCTCCACCCTCCATCATCTCGTCAATGCTTTCTCAATCGTTCAATTTTCTTAACAATCCAGTTCAATTTGATTTTCAATTTTCGTAATTCAATTTACTAAAATGTTACTTTGAAAATTTCGGAAGTTACTTTAGTGTTGCTTGCCAACTTAAACCCACCCCAAAACACTAAGATTTCGTAAGTTACCAATTAAAAATAAGTTTTCCCATGCGGTGCATTGGTATATACACAATTGTTTAAAATTTCAAGCCTTAGACTAAATGTAACTCTATAAAATCTTAATGTTTGAATTTAATTGAAACACTAGAAGATTAATTACTTAATTTTTTAAACCATATTATTAAAAACAAAAAATTTAACAAATTGTTTAGATGGGTTAGGTTCATGGTTTCACGAACTTGGAATCATAAGATATGTTATCAAAACCAAACCACTTCAGGTTTTCACGGGTTGGCTCGGATTGGACTCAATATTGAATAAGCTCGTGTAAAATACGAGTTGAGATGGTTTGGATCATCAGATTTAATAGATCACCCTTACCATAGAACGCCCCTATCAACACCAAATTTATTTAAACTATAACGTACAATTTTTTCTGATATATAATGCATATAATTTTCTATAATGTCTTATTTAAGACCAATATGAATATATATAATGCAGCTTAGTGTTTTGGGTGGTTGTAAGTTAGCAGCCCATATATATATATATATATATGAGTTTTGATAGAAGACACATTTTATGAATGTGTCTTTTAGCAAGTTATTCTATGAACATTTGTTAAAAGACACCAACTAATTTTTATGAAGGTGTCTTTTAGCAAAGTTATAACTAAAAGGTGGAAATCACACATTGAAGTGTGAGTTGCTAAAAGACACTTTCATGAGTGGCTTCTAGCAAAACCATATATATATATATTGTGTTTGTTACATTTTTTTATATTTAAATTTATTCCTATCTATTTGTTACATGTGTATTGAAAATTGAGGGCATTTTTGAAAAGAGGAAAAACCAATCCAAAAGAGCTGAAAGAGTTTTTTTTATTTATATATAGTATAGATGTTATTAACAATGAATAGTTACATTTTCAGGAGAAAAAAACAATGGATATTGAACAAAAAAACAATGGATGGTTTGGATTTGGATCCTCTCCGGCCCTTTTGGTTCAGCCCTATCTCCTTTTTCAAATTAATGGTTGATTGATTCATGAAAGAAAGAATAATAATAAAAAAGAGAAAAAAAAGTTAATGAATGACTGAGATTAAGGCATGATTGAGAGCATGTGATAATGAACATGAGAGGATCCAAATCTGGATAGTTTCTATTTTCATAAAAAAAAAAATGGAAAATAAAATTAAATAAGATATTATTGAACGAAGTATAAAACAATTTTGATCCTTAAAAAAAATGTGATAACTGAGACATCACCTAATTATGTTTATTACGTAACAATATATGAGAGGGGGTTGTAATTCAAGCATCTTATAAGAGAGGGGAGTATAAATTTTACTCTTTTCAAAGAACGGGAGTGTTTATTTTAACATAAACAAAGGGGAGTGTAATTAAGCATCATTGAGGGTAGTGGAGGGTAATTTACTCTATATAAAATAAAACAAAACTAGCTCACATTATGATACTATATTGGTTTGTAAGAAAATAAATAAATTAAGATGCCACATGGGAATTTTTAAAAAAAAATGGAATCACGTAAAAATTCAAGCACTTAAAGGCAAAATCATGATTTATTTATTTTTTGAGGTGAAGCAAGATCGTGAAATCATGTAAAAACCAACAACCAAATTTTTTTCTCTCACAATGATGTATGTTTACTAGATAGAAATTATTGACATTAATGCCACCTATTATGTAGATATAATTAATTTTTTTAATACCGGTCCGATGTTTAGACCTTGAACCTAAGCCTTTTCCGGTTTAATGTCTGGTCTAGTTTTGATTACATTAGTACTGGTATTTACAAGTACTTATTACCAAAAAGGTCAATAAAACAAACCCATGAAACTATAAAGCCATTATTACTAGGACAAAATATGTTTTTTCTACATTGTCATTTTTCAAATGTCGCCCATATTACATGGTCAATTTTAATAATTCCATTATGGCCTTTGACTCCACCATCTTGAATGAGTAGAGTTGTTGCTTTAGGAATTACCGATGAGCCAAAGACTTTGTCATATACAAACACTCCAACTTTGACCACATCGATGTCGCGGTTGATTCCTTCGTTACTTCCCTCAAAACTTTATCCCCGAGACACAAGACAACGACACTCCTGGCCTTGTCCACCATCTCAGTCTTCTCCACGCGTGACATGTGATCGGTAACGCACCTTACACCTTTGTTGTATTAACACCGCTTCCATCTTTACCTTCCATAACCCAAAATCGTTATCTCCGGTAAACTTCTCAATATCCCATTTTGAACCCATGATACTTGATTATCCTTTGACCCTTGCCCCACGGTGGGAGCCAATTGTTGTGAATTCGATGAAAAAATCACATAAATAATATACTTGATGTGTGGAGCAAGTGATAATCGAGAAACCAAAACAAAGTGTACGGAAGTTATAATAACAAACAAAAGTAGAAAAAAAACAAGAGAGAAAGAAAGAGAGGACACACGAAATTTGTTTACTCAGTTCGGTCCAAATTGACATAGTCTGGGGGAGAGAGCAACCCTCCGTTTCACTATAATGATGAGTAACTTTACAAAAGAGATATCAATGGGTTACAAGAATAAGTCACCCGCCTAATTCTACCTAAAGTCTCAATCTCTTCCCGTAACCAAGAGACTCAATCCTAATAGTGTTTCCCAAGGTGAATCAACCCTCAAACCCTAGTGTTTGTTGTCAAGAGACAAACTCTATACAAACCCTAGTTTTGTTGTTGCCTTTCTAAACCCTTGTTTCAGCCCCCTTTATCTCAATGTTTACTCTGATACAAAGTCTATATTTATAGTAAAAGAATCCCTCATAAAACTGGAACAAATCTAGGCTCGAAAATACGTTTATGTTATATTTTCTGCTGGCAAATTCGGGCCCCGAATTCCTCCATTCGGCCACCGATTTTTGCCGAACCAACAGACAAAAAAACAACACTCAAATTTGGCCACTGAGCCAGTCAATTCGGCCGCCGAATTAGACAACATCAGAACTCCAATTTCTCCAATTTTGAGTCACTTTCACAACAATCTCCACCTTGACTCTAATTTAGTGATGATGTCAATTTAACATCAACACCTTGCTGCTCTTTCTCTTGCTTCCCACTACACCAAGTAGCTCCACAAGTTTACATCTTACCTCTTCAACCATTGCAATGCCTTCCGCCTTTTGAAGATTCTTGCATCCCACTACACTAGGAATTTTAGGTAGCTCCGCAAGTACACACCTTAACCTTTTCAGCCATTGGAATGTCTTCCGCCTTCTCGAAGATCCTTGTATCCAAACTACACTAGGAATTTTAGGTAGTTCCACAAGTATCCACCATAACATCTTCAACACAGGAAATCTCCCGCTTCCTTGAAGATCTTCTTGCATCCAATCATCCTTGGATTTTTAGGGTAATCTAGCAAGTCGTGCTATCATTCTTCAACCTCCGATATGCCTTCCGTCTTCATGAAGAAATCCCTTGTTCACCACTAGAGCATAACACCCAAGGTCCTCCATAGTCGTACCATTCCCGGTGTGTTCAACTCAACCTAAAGCTGAGCTTCCAACCTCTCAACTAGAAAATGTGTACATCCCACTATGTCTTCCACCTTGAAACTCCACCACAACAGGTAGATCACGAGTATTCTTACCACCGCCTCTCTAGGCTGATGTTGAGCGTTAAACGTTTCTCCAGACAACCACCGCTCCACTAGGCATCATTCCCAAGGTGAGAAACATCACCTTCTTCATCCTCTAAACAACACACCACCAAAAAACCTGCATCCTGAAGATGCATCTCAATAATCTTCAAATCATCAAGGATTTTGTTCAACTCCGTAAGTTGCTCCATTATGGCCTTTGACTCCACCATCTTGAATCAATAGAGTTGTTGCTTTAGGAATTACCGATGAGCCAACGACTTTGTCATATACAAAGACTCCAACTTTGACCACATCGATGTCGCGGCTGATTCCTTCGTTACTTCCCTCAAAACTTTATCCTCGAGGCACAAGACAACGACACTCATGGCCTTGTCCACCATCTCAGTCTTCTCCACGCTTGACATGGTGACCGGTAACACACCTCACACCTTTGTTGTATTAACACCGCTTCCATCTTTACCTTCCATAACCCAAAATTGTTATCTCCGGTAAACTTCTCAAAATCCCATTTTGAACCCATGATACTTGATTATCCTTTGGCCCTTGCCCCACGGTGGGAGCCAATTGTTGTGAATTCGATGAAAAAATCACACAAATAATATACTTGATGTGTGGAGCAAATGATAATCGAGCAACCAAAACAAAGTGTATGGAAGTTATAATGACAAACAAAAGTAGAAAACAACAAGAGAGAAAGAAAGAGAGAACACACGAAATTTGTTTACTCAGTTCGGTCCAAATTGACCTGGTCTGGGGGAGAGAGCAACCCTCCGTTTCACTATAATGATGAGTAACTTTACAAAAGAGATATCAATGGGTTACAAGAATAAGTCACCCGCCTAATTCTACCCAAAGTCCCAATCTCTTCCCGTAACCAAGAGACTCAATCCTAATAGTGTTTCCCAAGGTGAACCAACCCTCAAACCCTAGTGTTTGTTGCCAAGAGACAAACTCTATACAAACCCTAGTTTTGTTGTTGCCTTTCTAAACCCTTGTTTCATCCCCCTCTATCTCAAGGTTTACTCTGATACAAAGTCTATATTTATAGTAAAAGAATCCCTCATAAAACTGGAACAAATCTAGGCTCGAAAATACGTTTCTATTATATTTTCTGCTGGTAAATTCAGGCCCGGAATTCCTCCATTCGGCCACCTGTAACGCCCACACTAAACGTATCTAGAAAGTTTACCATGTGCACTATGTTTAGTCATGGATACATTAAAGTTTACAAGAATTAGACTTTGAATGAATATTTTGTACAGCAATACACGTTCGTACAATCAACAATTCAATATAACTCGTCCAAAACATAGAGAATATATCATTGAAATCCATAACATCTTGCAGCGGGTACGAACAAGCACTTGCTGATTATCCATTAGGCTACATGCTTATTAAATCCTGCTAAACCAACCTGCTGATCTGAAGACAAAAAAAGGATTGGGATGAGACATAATGTCTCAGTGAGTTCTACCTAATCCTAGGCTATAGGTAACCTCGGGGAAAACCTAGGGTCACCACGTTTCTATAGTACAACCTGTCGGTTGATTATACGTGTGTGGGTCATGCGTACCTAGACGGTCGTGCACATTAGATCTGTTGTAGGTTCTTAGTAGCTTAGCTCGTAGGTCTTGTCTTTCTCTACATGTCATGGCGGTCAAGGGAACCTAGAATCGCTATGTTAAGATACAATGAACATATCAAGATCTAAACATAAGTTATTCATGACATGATCCTAAACCGGACGATCGGGGAAATCCTAAGATCGTCTTCAATATAACTTCATAGTCTTATCTTGGTTCATAAGCTTGTACATACCTTGTATCATATCATAAACGTAAGCATATCATATCATGTCCATTCATTAAGTTAGAAGTTAGCGTTGAACAAACAATATTATCTGAGTTCATTTTACGGAGTGTATCGGGTGGAGTAACCCCGAGTACAATCCCATACATGACCGATGAAAACCTAGCTAAGGTACATCAAACTCGCTTAGTGTCATGCGGGCCCCCTTGTGGCGTGAACCTCTTGAGATCCCAACCTTGTGTGGATCGTAAGAGACACGACACCTACATCTTACTTAAAGTCTTATACGTGCATAAACGTCTTGTACGTATACTTGCTTACATAGTCATGTTCGTAATCATGTATATATCTTATATGCGTTACGCTAGAAGCGTACTATCTTACATGAATGATCACAACAAGTCCGTGGCCTACTCGTTTAGCGGTGAGTCGTTGCTTGTCTAAACTTGACATTCATAGTTTAACCTAATAAGGGTTCATGCTTAACGTTCTAGTTCTTGATGGACTACGTCAAGGCTCTATGTTCTTCCCAAGCTTACGTTTATTACTACCCAATCATGTTGGCATATCATTCTCATAGTGTCATTCTTTGTTACATGAAGTTCATGTGTTGCATGCATTATCCTTCTAAGTTTAGGTTTAAAGTTACACATTGCATTCTTAAGGATTGAGGATTTCCTTTGAATTATACAAGATTGCATAGATGATCATGAGTGACGGCACAAGGCATTAGGACAAGAAGGCAGAAAACAAGTGAAAGGCCTGCACTGATTTCGCTAATGGCGAAATGTCTCTGGAAGTTCCTCACAATTTCGCTATTAGTGAAACTAATCTGGTTCCATCACCTAAGTTTCGCCATTGGCGAACTACTATTGGAAGTTTCTGCAAAATTTCGCCATTAGCTAAATAAATTCGCCATTAGCGAATTTCATCAGATCAGAAATGCAGAAGTTTCATTTTGAACACTTGGACCTCAAACCTAAGCATGCATATGAACCCTAATCGCCCAAGATGAATAAAAATCAAAGGAAAGGAAATGCATGGCACTGTACTCAATCTAAGGTACAAGAATGGACACTTAATAACTAATATTCATCAACAAGTCTCACAATCAACACAAACCCATGGCAGAGGAATTCTACCTAAGAACTCACCTAAGATTCTGCAATAACAAGCTTCTATTTTCAAGCAAAACCCTAGCTCTTGATCCATGTTGCATCTTTAGTTCCTAGCTCAGCAAATCAAACCCCAAAGTTACTAGTCGCTTCTTGCACAATAGCTCATCCAACTTCATGCTTGATCACTCAAAGGAACAATGTTTGGAAGATTGATGAGTTAGAGAGGGAAGGAGGGTGCCACTTATTAGAGAGAGAAAGAGCTTTGCATACTGAACTATTTAAGACTTGTAACTCTTATATACTCATTGTGTGCAAATACCATTATGCCCTTTGTCTTAGAGTGCTTAAACTGACACTGATAATTAAACCCGTTCCTACTGACATTGCATGATAAACGTTCTCTGTCGTACTTGAATTCCGTGAATATTTGTCCTCCGATACACTCGACTGGTAATATTCCAACAACTGACGAGTGGGATATTAAACCACCGATTTTTGCCGAACCAACAGACAAAAAAACAACACTCAAATTCGGCCACCGAGCCAGTCAATTCGGCCACCGAATTAGACAGCATCAGAACTCCAATTTCTCAAATTTTAAGTCACTTCCACAACATCATTAACAAAAAAAAATAAAATAAAATCGTGTCAGCCGTCTTTTTTAATAAAAAAATAAAAAATGCCAATGTGGCAGAGATGTCATCGGATTTTTTATGAATGGTATAGGTGAGGTCAAAAACAAGAAGAATATAATATTACATGGTCAAAATTTGTCTTTTTTTACAGGGTCGTTTTTTAGACTTCGACCATACTACAAGGTCATTATGAAAAATTAATCCTTAATTAATTGCATCTTTAACAGTGAAATTCCCTTATTATGTTGCATTTGCAGAGATCTGGTAAAGTGATCTTTTATTTTATTTATCCAATTATCACTATATATTTAAGATATGTTCGCACACATAGATATACTTTATTTTTTTGAAGAGCACAGACATATACTTGAATGATTGAATTTATTATGATGATAAATTAGGTAGGGGTACATCAATTGTTGATTCATTGTACTGAAGCAATATATTCATATATGGTGAAAAACAAGTCATCTATTTGATTCTATCGATGACTAATTGCATATTTTTTTATGGCTTTTTTCTCCTATTTAATTTTCTATTATTTTGCTTCTACTAGATCTACAACCGATGCAACAAAGGTCAACTAATTGGCTATCATATCAAGTATCTTCTTCAACGAGTGTGATTTCTTTGATTAAGTGCGAGAAGATGTCGTGCCTTATGCTTCTTTCAATGAAGGTAAAAGTGTGCGAAGGGTTGTGACCATTTGGTATTTTATTAGCAGATTTACCTAATGATATCTAGTTACAAACTGATACATCAAAAAAATGGCGGTGACAACAAGGAACTGAAGGAGTTTATGAAAGTGCATTGTCAAAAGTACAATTAGTGTTTGTATTTGAAATCTATATATGAAAACATTCCTGATCCTATAGAAGATCTTAATTATCATCGACTCTCATCATCTCATCTATATCATTAATAAAATCTATTTTGCTCGTACTTCTCTCTTTGATATTGTAACATATACTTCTCTCATTGATACTGTACGATATCTAGGATAATATATATAGGGTTAAATATATTTTTGGTCCATATAAATATATCAACTTTTCGTTTTAGTCTCTCTAAAATTTTCCTTCAGCTTTTAGTCCCTATAAAATTTTCAACCAACACATTTGGTCCATATTTTTATGTAAATATCTGTATTTTTTAATTGAATATAAATATTATACCACCAAAAGTATAAATATTCATATTCAATTCATGTTTTGATAAAAAATTCTATTTTTTTGGGAGAGATTTTTATAATATTATAAATTTTGTACAAAAATTTATTCAAAAATATGAATTCTACACATGATTTTACTTTAAAGGAAGGACCAAAAGTGAAAATGAAAATTTTTTGGAGGACTAAAAGTTAAATTTTTTTTAGAGGGACTAAAACGAAAAGTTAACATATTTATAGGGACCAAAAACATATTTTTAGGATCTCAAATAGAATGAACCTCTCTCGGCCTAGGGGTTTGACCAACCACCAGGTTGCATCCTTATGTGCTTTTTTAAGGGAGGTTCTAGAATCAGTTAATTAACTTTTTTTACCGATAAGGTCGCTTCTAGGGGTTGGTATAGGATTATTTGGTGTGTGGGTTGGGATTTTGTTCTATCAAGGGATTTAATGTGTCTTTTTTAGGGTCGTATTGGATTATGTGGACGAGAGAAATTTAGGTGTGGTTTTCTTTTGATTTGCTATTTGGTGGTGTAGTCCATCTGGACTTCTTGCAATGATTTACTATTCTATAACAGATAATTGGTTGATAAAATTGAATAGACCTATTGTTCTGTTTTTTTTGGTAGGCATTCTATTCATTCTTGTACCCATTACTTGAGTTGTGGAACCAATCCTCTGTTGGAACCAACTGTTTCTTGAGTAAGGGTCGTTGTAACATCGCAAATTGAGTATTTAGAATTTAAAAGACTCTCATCTCAAATCGGATTTGAGTTTAAGATTTAACTTTAAAATTTTGAATGAAATAAAATATAATAACTTTCATTTGAAGAAACTTTTGTAGAATTACAATTCACTTGAAAATGATATTTACATAATCAACAAAAATTCTAAAGTGACAACTTGGCCCCACTACATTAGTTGAAATCTAATGACCCATGACACGATCTAAATCGACCTGCTCTGATACCAAATGTAACGCCTACACTAAACGTATCTAGAAAGTTTAGCATGTACATTATCTTAGTACTGGATACACTAAAATTTACAAAATGAAAAGCTTCGAATGAATAAATACACATAAATACACGTTCGTATGTCTGATAAAACAACACTATCTATCCGATACATAGTCATATATACACTTGAATCCATATGAAAAGCCTGCAGTTGATACGAACGAGCACTTGATGATTATCCATTCGGCCACATGTCTACTACGTCCTGCTAAAACAATTATCTGACTGGACGATCGGGGAAAACTATTATCGTCGACAGTGGATTATCGTAAACTTGTTGCAAGCATATACCTATACATATCATAGCATAATCCTATCATAAACTTGTTGCATAAGTAATTCATATTGTGTTAGAGGTTAGCGTTGAACATACATAAACATATTGATTCATTTTACAGATTAATCCCGAGTGGAGTAACCCCGAAAAATAATCCCATAACATAACCGGTGAAATTCCTATCTGAGGCTAACACCGGACTCCTCGTAATGTCGTGCGGGCCTACCTTGCGAAGCGTATCTCGTCCCCCTAACGTGAACCTCTTGTATCCCCCTGGCGTGGATAACGGAAAGACACGGCATGTTCATACTTACTTAGTCTTATTCATACATAAAGGACTTATAGCAAAACTTGCTTGAATGATTACCACGGGTCTGTAACCTACCCGTATAATGGTAAATACTTACATGCTTGTTCTAATTCATACATGGCTTAACATACTTGGCTTACATGATATCATGCTTGTTCTTGACATTTCTATGTCGGGGCCCTATGGTTTTTCCCCTATGCTTAAAGATTAGCTTACTACCCGTACATAAACCATGTCATAACTCTCATGTGCCATTCATTAGTGGATTTTTGTTAATGTTTACTCATGTATTCCATTTAAAGATCTTACAATGTAATATGCATTATTTGAATGATGTTTGAGGGGTTTAAAGTTAGAAAAGATTGTAATAAAAGACCTCGGACGACACCACGAAACCCTCAGGACGAGCCAACAACCTCCAAGAGGCTATGGAACTCGCCACCAACTCGCCTATGGTGAGTTGCCTCTGGATGTTTTTGGCTATAAGCTAGTTTCTTCAGGTCCTAAGTGCAGAATTTCGTGTTTTTCATAAAAACCTCAATTTTCAAGTGTCCTAATGCATTTCATTCATCCAGAGACATAAAAACAGTAATAGGTTTGAAGGATGGCAAACATTAACATAAAATCTACACAATTCATGGCACAAGGGAAATTAATTTCATAACATCATAAACCTAACATTCAATTATCTCACAATCACACTTCTATCCCAAGGGTGAAAGCTAACTAGTGAACTCACCTTAAACTTTAACATCAATCTTGCACAACTTTAGGTCTCAACTTCACATGCAAGAATCCAACAATTTGATCTCTACTCTTGACATTGAGGAGGGAAAATAGGCTATCTTGAACCTTTGTCTCAATATCCACCAAGATTACCCTTAAAGCTAACATGCACCATGATTCTTGAAGAAGAGGTTTGGAATGGATTGAATGAGGAATGGAGGGAAAGGGCGATGCAATGGTTAGAGAGAAGGAGGAGAAATTCTGATTTCTCTCTAACCTAGAGTGAGAAAGTCACAGTGGTAATGAGATATTTGGTCCAAGCATCACTTATATACCCTCACATGCAATTACCAAAATGTCCTTCGTCTCAAGCGTACTAAATCTGACATTGATAACTGAACATGCGTGTAAACTACTGACATTGTGTCGTAAACCATTCCCCGTCGTAAATGAATTCCATGAACACTCGTCCTCTGACACGTCCAACTGATAAACTCCCATAGCTGACGAGTGGGATGTTACAGTATATATCGTAAAAATCTGAAAACATAACCAAACAACCAGCATAACACAGGCAAAAACAAGAGAATCTACGCCTAAACTACACACAAAGCGCGCTGAAATAGTGTTGTGTTTTGCACGTTATCAAACTCCCCTACACTTGAACTATTGCTTGTCCTCAAGCAATTTTATGCTTGCATTTAACATATGAATTGCAGCAGTTCATATAGACAGAATTATTTCACAAGTGGTTGCAAGTGGTTTCAAAATCGGATTGATCGAGTGTTAATTCTCTTGGTACTAATA
>Ga0315914_1009980_pt1 | contig 11971 bp, 10 predicted proteins | sample MpolenodulesMG_FD_203920 | JGI IMG/M metagenome (GOLD analysis project Ga0315914, IMG submission 203920) | Medicago polymorpha root nodule microbial communities from Los Angeles, California, United States - elongated nodules | ecosystem: Host-associated > Plants > Roots > Nodule | place: USA... | reverse complement strand
GGCATCAGAGCAGGCACCCTGCCTGTTTTAGGGTGAGCTCCAGGGAAGTTTCATTCTAGCACTATGGACAAGGAAGGTGGATTTGTAAACAGACCTCCTCTGTTGGATGGCTCAAACTATGATTACTGGAAATCACGCATGAGTGCGTTTCTCAAATCCATTGACAGCAAAACCTAGAAGACAGTTCTGAAAGGTTGGGAACATCCTGTGGCACTTGATGCAGATGGTAACAGGACAGCTGTCTTAAAATCAGAAGAAGAATGGACTGCTATTGAAGACAAACAGGCTCTTGGAGATTCCAAAGCATTGAATGCACTGTTCAATGATGTAGACAAGAACATGTTCAGACTGATCAAACAATGTATTGTGGCTAAGGATGCTTGGGAGATTCTCAAAACAGCACATGAAGGCACTACTAAGGTAAAAAGTGCAAAACTTCAACTTCTTACTACAAAATTTGAGAAATTGAGGATGCTGGAGGATGAAAGCATACATGACTATTACCTAAATATTCTTAACATTGCCAATACTTTTGACTCACTTGGAGAAAAAATCTCTGATGAAAAGCTTGTGAGAAAGATTCTAAGATCTCTACCTAAGAGGTTTGACATGAAGGTAACTACCATTGAGGAAGCTCATGATATCTCTGGTATCAAAGTTGATGAACTTGTTGGCTCACTTCAAAATTTTGAACTAGTTATTGACAATAGAACTGAGAAGAAAGACAAAAGTGTTGCTTTTACTTATAATACTGAAAATAATGAGGTTCTGAGAGATAGTGTGAGTGATGAAGACCTATCAGAGAATCCTGTCATGCTTGGAAGACAATTTAACAAAATTTTGAAGCATGTAAACAGGAGACCCATGTCGAATGGGTAGAACATCAGATTCAACAATGATCTACAAACTAGTAAGGAGAAGAATGTTAGATCAGATGAGAATAACAATCTATACAGGGGAGTCCAATGTCATGAATGTGAAGGATATGGTCACATTAGACCAGAATGTGCAACTTTTCTCAAAAACCAAAAGAAAAACTTAACTATTTCTTGGTATGAGGATGATGAATCTGAAAAAGATATGGAAAATGAATTTACCAAACATGTTGCTGCTCTAACTGGAAGAGTTTTATCTGATGATGAACCCTGTGATGAAGATTTAGTTTATGATGAATTAGCTGTTACTTATAAAAGAAACTGAATGACAGAAACACAGACACCTGCAAAAAAATTGAGGAGCATAAAAATATCACCAATCAATTGGAGGAAGAAAAGATTGGTCATCTAGAAAAAATCTATGAGCTCAATAATGAGGTAAATCAGCTGAACTCTCAACTTAATCATGTTATGAAGCAAGTAAAAATGATGACCGTTGGGACTGATGTTCTGGATGAGATTCTGGAAGGGCAAATACAAGGCAAACCAAATGGGATTGGGTTCACCTCTAAACATCCAAACAGAACCAGCAAACCAAGACTTTTGCTCAGGCCCTAGTAGAATATGGGATGGTTAAAAAGAAGAAACATGTCAAGAATATAAAGTTTGTAGCTTCCATTGGAACAAATGATCAAACTGTAAGAAAATGTATGTTGCAACATCCAAAGGAACATCAGGTACCTTCAGTTAGAAAGGTATCTTCTACTAGGATATGTCATTTTTGTAAGAAAAAGGGGCACATAAGGCCTTTCTGCTATAAGTTGTATGGATTTCCACAACAACTCCATCAAAAGGCACAAAAGACAAAAAGGATAAGGCTCAAGAAAATGTGGAAACCGAAGGTTGATAATGTAGGATTGATGGCTTACATCTTTCCTAGTACTCCTTCTAAGGGACAATGGTACTTTGACAGTGGATACTCTAGGCACATGACTGGATGTAAAAATCTTCTTAATGTTGAAAAGAGTTGTACCAATAGCAGTGTCACATTTGGAGATGGGAAAAAGGGTAAGTTCCTAGGTACATGATATTTGATCAATAATGAATCTCCAAAGTTTGACAATGTTCTATGGGTAAGAGGTCTAACGTCAAATTTGATTAGTACAAGTCAGTTGTGTGAACAAGGGATGAATGTGAATTTCACGAATTCAGAATGTCTGGTAACTAATGAGAATGGTGAAATTCTCATGATAGGCATTAAAACTGAAGAAAAATGCTACGAGTGGGTCCCTCATCTAGAAGGTAAAAATGTACAACAAACCAGGATGTTGCAGACAATGTTGAAACATCAACAAAACTCTGAAGAACATGACCTCTCTCAGTGCGGCAGTATAGATGATTGGAGAGGGAGCTCAAGAATGAATTCATTCTAGATAAATGATCACATATGGTCCCAACATTGCTCTTCTAATCTTATGAGAAAAGAACGGATGGTTACTGAAGACCGTCTTGTAGACACTCTTATAGGAATGCTTGATATAAAGCTGTTTGAGAACCCTAAGGACAAATTAGGTATTTCTCAGATTAAGAAGTTACAGCAGTTATCTCGCCTTTCATTGGTGCACGTTAATTCAGGAAGTTTCTTTCAAACCCTCATTCAACCCCCATCTCAACACAATCATATGTCTCTAACCCCTATTCATGTTCCTTCTTTATCTGAACTTCCAAAAACTGTTCACATTCACACTCTTGCAATGAAACACCCTCATCTTCCTCTCTTCACCAAACAGTATCAACATCACATCACCATGAAGTTCAAAAAGGACATCTTTGTTTCTGAAGAAAAGAACTCCTCTGACCAACCAGGACCAGAAAGCTCCATTCACAAAATGGTTGAACCCATCACAGTGGTTCCGTCTCCAAAATTTAAGAAGGCAATCTTAACCAAGTCTATCTCAAAGAAGAAAAAGGCTCCTAAGATAAAAAAAAAAAAAAGGTGAATCGAAGACACCGTTGAACATGGTTGATCTATACGAAAAGAAAAATCCCTTCGTATCCACATTGGTCGAACCAAGTTATGGAACCTCTACGAAAGATCTCAAGAATGCAGAAGCTGAAGAAAATCCTGAGATTGCTTCCGATGTTGCAACTTCCACTGCTAAAAAGGTACCCCTGGTGAAACCCTACCCCCTGTTGTTTCTGAATCTAGTAGAAAACTAGGGCTAGAAGACTTGAACGCAGCAATAGATAGTAATGAAGTTATGGATGTCGATAACACTAATCTAGACGAAGAGAATGTGTTAAATGACCGTGATCAAACTCCTATTAAGAAGAGTGATGATAAAAAGGGTGTTAGACCAGATGTTGGAACATCTTTGGACAAACAGGACAAACAAGGTGAGAATACTGGTACCCCTGTTGAAGATGAGTCAGAAGTCAAAACTACTGCTGAGAAGGAAGCCCCTTCCAATGACACTGTTGTAAACTCTGTCTCTGAAAAAGAGAAACTTACTGAAGAAGAATCTGATCCTGAGGAACCTAGTCTGATGAAAAATAAAAGAATGTAATAGATGTAGAAGAAATGGATTCTAACATCCCTCTTGTGCAGAGTATTGGAAGAGGTCCTGCCAAAAGATTGAGAAGTAGTAAAGGCAAAGTTGTTCCCTCTTTTGATGATACTCGTAAGAAAAGTGATGTGTCTGTAAGTGTTACTCCCAAGACCAGAACAAGGACTGCTGGTGTTGGCCCTAAGAAGGGTTGAAGCAAGGTCAACGTTAAAACTACTACAGGAAGGACTAGAAAGAGGAAGGTTGTCTCTTCCAGTGAATCTGATTATGATGTTGAGGAGGATGTGCCAAACATCATCCTCTCTACCTCAAGGAAGTCTGCTGGAAAGAAGATTGTGCAGACTGTTGAAAATGTGCCTATCGACAAAGTTTCTTTCCATCTGCCTAAGAACGCACAAAGGTGAAGATTTATTTTTCATAGAAGGCTGGATTTAGAAAGAGAATTAGCGAAGGAAACTGTGAAGTTGGCATATGTGATGGATATGATCAAAGAAGCATGACTGCTGAAAACTGTATGCAATCTTGGTAACTGTTATGAGAAATTAGTGAAAGAATTTTTGGTGAATATCTCTGAAGAATGTGATAACATTCTGAGTCAGGAGTATCACAAAGTATATGTTAGAGGAGAATGTGTACAATTCTCTCCCAACATTATCAACAAATTTCTTGGAATCAATGAGCCATGTGTTGCAGAGCCAAAAGTGACTGAGAATCAAATCTACAAGGAAATCACTGCAAACCAAGTACAAGTCTGGTCTAAGAAAGGTAAGATTTCTTCTGGAAAACTCTCAGTTAAGTATGACATTCTCAATCAGATAGGCGCTATAAACTGGGTCCCAGCCACACACTCCTCAGACATTGCTACAGGTTTGGGAAAGTTTATCTACTTTGTTGGCACTAAGACCAAGATGAACATTGAACAATATGTCTTTGAACAAACTGTCAAGCATGCCAAAACTGATGTTATGAAGTGTCCTATAGCGTTCCCCACCCTGCTATGTGGAATTATGCTGGAACAATACCCTAGTATTATAACGGTTGTTGATATTCTTGAAAAGGGAGTCACCTCTCACACTGCACCCCAAACTGTTCAGTGATGATCATGTTCCAGACATTGTTGGAACATCTGGAAGTGCATCTGATACTGGGAGAAGGACGAAACAGGAAATTGTAGCTGCCCTCAAGGATACCTATGAATTGCTGGATGAGAGGAAAGCTCAGTTTGAGCTGATGATCCATTCCTTGGAAGGTGAAAATGCAGATGCTGAAGATGAAAAAGCAGAGAGTGGGAAGGAAGAAGAAGCTGATAATGCAGTGGATGAAAATGAAGATGGTGATGAAGATTCTGGCAGCAGCTCTGAGGCAGCTGAATAATTTTTTTTACTCTTGTTGTATGGGCTATGCCCTGAATATTTTGTGCACCTAGGGTGCCTATGGTCTGTAATACCTAAATACTCTGCATTTTATTTTGGTACTCTGAATTTATGAACATTTTACTTCTAACTTTCAGTATCCTTGTTTTTTTATGTTGGCATATTTTGTGGCTAAAAAGGGGGAGAAAAATGGTATATTTATACTCTCTATGCATGTGTGCCTGTGTCTGCATTTATTTTGCAGCTATTTGGATGTTTGTTGTACTGCACCTATTTTTGTATGCCTGTATTTTCTGTTGTTGCATTTATTTTGCAACTATTTTAGGTTGTGTGTAGATGTTGGCACTAATGCTGCAACATCTTGATGCTGCTCTGAGAATTTATTTCTCTCAGTGTTTCTGTCATACATGTTTCCTGCTGATGTGCTATAGTTTAATGGAACATGTCTTTGTGTATGACTTTTAAAAGTCTAGGTGATTATGTGTGAGCTTGATAGGTCTGCTAGCTTAGGTATGTTAGTTGGTGAGTATTCCCTGAAGATCTGTTTGATTCAGCTTTAAAGTTTTCCTTATTTTATGCGTTAAGAAAGTTGGCTTTCAAGATTCTTATTATGCATGTGTTCAGGGGGAGTAATGGAATATTCCTGTAAGTAGTCACTCATAGATTTTCATATATTCAGGGGGAGTGATACTTTTGTGTGTGCTTGCGATAGTTCGAGCTGGTTGACAGGATGTTGAGTCAGATGTTTAAACATCCATGTCTGTCACTTCTATGTATGAGAATTTATTTTTCCCTTGCTTCTATATGTGGTTGGTGACAGTACTCTACAGACATCCATGTTTGTTACGTGTAAGTATGAGAATTTATTTTTCCCTTGCTTCTATATGTGGTTGGTGACAGTACTCTGTAGGTATGAGAAATTTATTTTTCCCTTGCCTCTATGTGTGGCAGGTACTCCTGTCTGAAGTTGTGAAGGATGTTGAAACATCCTATTATGTATGGGAACTTATGTTTCCTAGTTGTAGCATATGAATTTATTTTTCCTCTGCTCTATGTGGTGAAGGATGTTGGAACATCCAATGTATGAGAACTTATGTTTTCTAGTGTAGCATAGGAATTTATTTTTCCTCTGCTCTTGTGAGACTATGCTAATATCTTATCCACTGTTGCATGTCTCTGATAAGTGTAATACCTCTACAGCTGAAGCTGTGATTGAAGACTCGTGAGTTATTCTTGTATGCACACGTCTGATATTTCTTTAGTGATACAATTATGCTACTCCTTCTTCTTGAATATGTGTTCGTGATGACTTGAGGAAGTGTATCTGAGGTATCTCTTTAGATTATGTGTACTAACTGTTTCTTCATAGGTATGTGCTCATGCTCATGGAGAAATGGTATTCTGTATCCCTCTATTCTTTGTATTTGGCCTTAATTTGTTTTAGCCAAAAATTTGCCAATGAGCGAGATTGTTGGGTATTTGTATTGGCTACATTATTGCTAAAACAAATATCCTTGTTTGTGTTGTTGGAACCAATGTTCCAACATGAGTTTAGGCATCTATGTAAGATGTTGGATACGATGTCCCTACATCCTGGCACGGTTCAGTGTGCCTAGGTTTATGCCTATTTGTACGCGCGCCCTTCAATGTTTATGGAAACAATATTTCCATATCTTATTGACCAAGCAACACACATATCTTTACATAATCAACTGTGGAATATTTCTAAAATAGTATTTATTTTTAGGAAATATTTGTTAATGTTTTGGACGATCCTAAAGATGTTCCGACATTTTAGGACTTTCCATATTTGTTTCTGAATCTTGTTTTGCAGATTAGCTGAACCGATCTGCTTTGTGTTGAAGCCCAACTAAAGTATTTAGCCCAAGCTGCTTCAGTATATAAGGAAGACTTCAAGACCTAATTGATCATTCAAGCCGTCATACTAAAAAGTTTAGGTGTTTAGGATTTTGAGTCTACATGTGCTCTACTCTTGTATCGTCTGTGATGCAAGTTTAGAACCTATATTGTGATCCTTGCTTGTATCGTTTGTGATACATATTTAGCACTGTGTGTTGAGTTTGATACTCTTGTGTACTACACCGAAGTTGTGAAACAAGGTGTTAGTTGTTTGTTTGAAGGTAACTTCACCGTTGTGTTTGTGTTTAGGTCTGATAGGTCACAGGGGCTGTGACTGTCCATTAAGATAGTGAGATGGGATCTCAGATCTAGGAGTTCCTAGGTTGAAGTCTATACGGGTAGGTCCTAGGTCTTTAGTGTAAACGAGGAGTTTGCTGAGAGCTATAGAATAAGGACTATACTAATGGATTTCCTTCCTGGCTTGGTAGCCCTCAGAGTTGGTGTGTTTGTCATCGAACTGGGTCAACAAACTCTCTGTGTTCTTTACTTTCTTGTCATTTATTTTCTTGATTTTATTTCTGTTTATTACGTGATGTTGAAACATTGAACGAGACATCTTAAACGTTGAAACATCGTACAAAACATTTTAAAACAAGTGCGCTAGAATTTCATAGAGATATTGGGCTGCTCGCCAAATATTTTAACAAAATTATGAGGACAATGCAAATGCAAATAAGTGGAAAAGAATACACTTTAATTGGGATTTATAAGAACAATACAAAATTGCACAAATTATAGGGGAATGGAACTTTTGAGCCGTACCATAAAGCTAGTTATGGGAAAGGTGATTAAAGGGAGACTATGGATGTGATCGATTTACTTCAATGTGTAGTGGAGAAATATCAGATGGATAAAAATGACTTACACTCAGTTTTCATTGATTTGAAGATGATGTGTGATAGAGATGTCTAGTGAGATTTGGTGGAAAGCCCCAAAAAATAAAAATATTATCATCGCTTATATCATAGTTATCAGGGATATGCATAAGGAAGCTTCTACTAATGTGAGAATGGAGGATGGGACCACCACCAATTTACCATAACAATATGACTGAACCAATGGTCAACCCTAAGTGCTTAGAGTTGGTTTAGCAAACATGGTTTTTTTAGTCAAATGAGCTATTTGAATTAGCTTATAAAAAACTCTACAAACTAGTAAAAACAAGTTATATTCTTGTGTGAAAGTGAAGGTTAGCGAACATGTTTTTTTAGTCAAATGAGCTTATAAGACATAAATTATATGTTATAAACTTGTGTTATTATTATTATTATTATTATTATTATTATTATTATTATTATTATTATTATTATTATTATTATTATAAGTAAAATTATCAATATCAATATAGTCAACATTTCAACTATGTTGGCGAGTAAAAAAAAAATTGTGTTAGCATCTCAAGTACAGCCTACCACAAGTACATTAAAATAGAATTACTAAGTTTTACCTAATTCAAACGTGAATGTATGTCCAGATGTGGAGACCAATCATTAGTTCAGAAGTATGATGTTGCTCCCATTACTAAGCAACATAAGTGCGTTAGATAATATAATATCCACATATGACAAAAACTTTTTAATTTATTTCAAATGAAGGACGTGATATGATGTTGAATGAGTTGAGAATATAATTATTTAGTTCTAAGAAGATTGTCCCATTGAATATTTTGAGCACACAAATCCTAGCATAATTTAACATTGCGTCGTTAATAATAGATTTACACTTTGAAGATCTAATTCAACTTCATTAAAAGGAATACAAACTTCATTTCAATCAACCATTACAATTTTCTTGGTGCCCTGTTAGAGATTGTATTGACCAAAGGGATAATCAAGCTAACGATGTGGGGTCTATAGACCGATTTGGTCAGACATGCAACCCAAAGGTGGGAACACCTAAAGAGGTTGGCCATTACAACTCTTTAGATGACATCCTATATGACATGGTCATGTCACATCCAGGGATGAAGCAATAATATAGTTTAGGACGGTCCAAATTTAAAAGTATAATTTAGTAAAGAAAAGAATTCAATCATATACAAGAATTATTAGTATATGTGATGTTGATGATGATTATTAGTATATTAATATTAACTTTTATGTTTGTGTAATTGATATGATTACTTTTTTTTTTTTTAGGAATTGATATGATTACTTAGTGGGTTGATTATATATTTGTTTATGTTATTTTTTATTTATTATGATAATATTTTAATTATTTTATTAGTTACTTTAAGTTGCTATCAAAAGTACCATCAAATGCATATATAAGCAAGGTGTTATTAGATAATATTGATGATAGTCGTGAATTATTTTTTTGATAGGGTTGATGATGATAGTGATTGTTTATCTTACGTGTGCATGTTGGATTGCAAATACATAGGATAACTGGAGGGGTTGTGCCGTGATAGAATTAGAGATTGATATTCTAGGAGGCCTTTGGGGATTTCAATAGAAATGTCTTATGTAAAGATCGGAACCTCTAAGTGTTTTAATTAAATAATGAATCACACTAACTAGACATTTCTATTTATAAGATAAGATGTGGCTTCTCTATCTGTCCCAACTCATTAATTAGATCCATGAGTCCTTAAATTAGGCTATTATAGTCACATTGCATCACTGATTATAATTGGTTATGTTCGTGAATTTAAGTGCAATAATAATGTGTGTTGTGTGCATATCTTAGTTTGATGAATTATATGAGTCTAACATTTTATAAGTTATATCATGTTATGTATTTATGTTGATGATGACATGCTTAAGATGTAAATTATGTTATCAATTTTGTGAGCACCTATTATGCATGTTATGTTGTTTTAATGTGTTTAGTATGATTCTCAACGTAAGAATGAAAATTTCAGATGATTTATGGAATATCGAACTCAATTGGAATTCATTATTTAAACGGTGTCATAGACTTAGGATTTGCGTCCTTAAATCTTCTTTTGTGTAAATGATTTGTTCATGTGACATGGGATATGGATTCTTGTAGAAGGATTTTGTTTTTGTAATTGAATAAGTGGAATCACATGTAGTTGTGATACCCTTTCAAAAAGTTGTATCAATGTTATATTTTATGAAATGTTAAATAATTTTAATTTCTCCAAATTTTCCACTATTTCTGCACATATTGGAAAATTTGTGTCTTACACTCAAGTTTATCATAAAGGAAATTGGTCAATGAACATGGTTTTTGCAATCAAGAGATTGAAATAAACTTTCGGATGCATATGCCTCAAACTAGATGAAAAAGTTTGTGATCAGGATCTTCAACTTTACTCCTAGTCGCTCTTTCATTATACAAGTATAAATATATCCTTCTACAAGAATGTAGAGAAGGTCACGGTCTAAAACATTTTCCCCAAAGATTGTTAAAATTTCTCATATGACACCAAAGAATATACAATAATGTTGCTAGATTTTGATGAGATTCCTTGAACCTTTGAACTATGTTATTGATGAAAACTAATAATTTTTTCATTTAGATGTAGATTTGTAGAGTCGTTTTAGTAAGTATTTTACTAATGTCAATTTGTTTTAATTTAGAGTCTAAGAGATGCCAACTTGAAGTTCAAATCTCATGTGAGCTTGAAGTTGAAATCTCATGTGAGACAGTTGAAATCTTTAAATATAATTTGAATAAATAGTGATTTTGAAGTTTTAAATCATTTTGGCATGTTTGATATTGATTCCTCCATGGCCAAATCTTTTTTTGAATTTTTTTTTATTGTTTTCAATTAGAAAAGTTGATTATGAATTTAAATGAAATTATATATAAAATGTTTATTAAAAAATTATAGTAGTTAGTAGACATTTTGAATTTCAAATGACTACAATATATCATTGAAAAGTATTAAAATATACTTTTAATTTATAATGTTCCAATAGTTGAAGTGTATTACTCTAACTTGTTTTTCTTATAATTAAATTGGGGAAGGGAGAATTTTATTCATCAAAGTGACTTTTTTACAACTGTCGTTGAGGGAATTTGAACTTAACACCTTGAGGTTATAAGGCTAAGTTCTTGCCATTGAGCTAACATCTTTAATGTAAGTTGATTATTTTAACGATAATGTGTTAAGTATTAAATAAAAGTATTAAAATATCTATTATTAAAATAAATCTATCAAAATTTTCTTATTAACTCTCTAGTTCTTAGGGAAAAGGGGCTCTAGGAATGAAATTTAGGTTCTAAACAATTCGTCTTTGTTAGAGATCGTTAACCACTCGAACCCAATTAATTACTAGGTTATCCTAAACATATTTAATAAAAACTACTTTCAATATTTTAATAAACAATTCGAACATAGTTTATATTTTATTATATTGTGATTTCAAGAGATTGATAGCTCAAAATAAATAAATTTTTATTATGAAATATGATGACAAATATGAAACCATATATGAATTTTTAAGATAAATTATATTTTAATAAAGTCTTAATTGCAGTTTTGGCCCCTAAGTATCGCAAACTTGCGATTTTGGTCCCATATAAAAAACAATAACAAATCAACCCCTGAAGTTTACCTCATTTTGCACTTTTGGCCCCCCATACCAATTTTGACTCGATCAATGCATTATTTTTGATAAGGCAAGAACAAATGACATTAAAAAGAGTGGCTCCCACCTAGGTTGGTACCCGACTCTAATCTTTTGTCAAATGCTCATATATATTATTAAAAAAAGGGGAAAAAATACATAAAAAAAACTTGGGGACATAAACCTAACCAATTTTATCCATAAAATGAAGGTCATCCAAAATGGGAAATATCTAAATTAAAAACAACACAAATGGATCATAACATCCTCTTATATAAAGGTCTAGACTGCGATGAATGGACCAACCGTCAACACGGAGCAGTGTTGGAACAAAGGGTGTTTCTCAAAATCACCTCTTAAGTTTTGATAATAACAAGGTATTAAAAATCATCAATTGGATATGCTAAACAATTTGTTCAAGTGTACAGGATCCATAATCAAAGTGTTATTCATAAAGATTCTGATTGAACAAGTTCAAGAGCAAAGGAATTTTATTTGAAGCTTAGAAGCGTCTGGAAGAATGCATCTGAAGAAATGCGTCTGAAGAAGTGCATCTGAAGAAACGGGTCTGAAGAAGAGCTCCTGAAGATACGTCATCAGAAGCAAGGTCATCAGAAGCAATGGTCATCAGAAGCACCTCGCCAGAAGCTACTTCACCAGAGTTGACAAAGGACAATGTACGAAGTGTACGACCA
>Ga0315914_1009976_pt1 | contig 11980 bp, 7 predicted proteins | sample MpolenodulesMG_FD_203920 | JGI IMG/M metagenome (GOLD analysis project Ga0315914, IMG submission 203920) | Medicago polymorpha root nodule microbial communities from Los Angeles, California, United States - elongated nodules | ecosystem: Host-associated > Plants > Roots > Nodule | place: USA... | reverse complement strand
AAGCTCTCAACATGCAACATCTTCATTCACTTGATGGTTGGAAGGATTGATTGGAAGGAGAGGATCAGAGTTGAGCTTCAAGAGAGTGAGAGAGAGAGCAGATTTCTATTCTATACCTTAAGAGAGAGAAAGACAACTTCAAAAATGAAGGATTTTGGGTCCAAACCTTCTTAAAAAAAAACCCTACGTGCAATTACCAATACGCCTTTCGGTCTAAAACGCGTATGAGACAAACTAACGGATAAAACATCATGAACTAAAACGCGGAGTATTACACGTTCAAAAGCACTCCTGATGAAACTTTGGCTATAAAAAGAGACCTTCAAGAATCAGTTTGAGACACCAAGCTTTTCAGAGATAAACTCAGTTTTTAGAATTAGTTTCTTTTTCACTTTTAATTGCTTATTGTCGTTTACGGCTTTCAATTTACCTTGTAGCCACCGTACAATTTCAGAACCTTGTTACTTGCAATTTTGAATTAAGAAGTACTATTTCAATTCCATATTCCAGTTTCATCTATTATCCTTTTTTTTATTTCTGTTGTTCGTTGTGCTGTTTCATGTACATGCTTGGCAATTGTGTTCAATGATTTATATTGCTGGTGTGTTTGGTTGCCGTTGTTGTATCGATTAATACCGTGTTTATTTATTTTATATACCATGTCTGAGTAAATTTTTGTAGAGTCCGGAATGTGATGACTGTCATGCCAATGATGCTCTATTAAGTTGTTTGATTTAAAATTGTAACAGGAATTATTTTTAAGCCTGAAAATTCTGATTTTTAACGATGAATATTTGCGGTGAAAGCTGGAATAACGCGATACTGGTTTCATATCGAAAGAGTTAAACTAGTATCTATCCGTAGAATTTTTAGGACTTGATTTTAAAATTCAGCGAAAGCGTTCTTTTTAATTAATTTAGAAATTTCTAATTTTCAAAAATGCTATTTTAAACTTGTGGCCATACACGCAAAAGCTGGCGTCTGTGAGTTTAAAATACGGTACCGGTTACGCGAAAGCTAACAGGACCTTTAAATTAAAATTTCTACTAAAAATAACTTTTCAAACGTAAATTGATTATTTTTTTCAAAGAGAGTTTTGAAGTTGTAAGAAGTACGCGTGAAAGCGGTCGAATAGATTACAAAGTCAAAATTCGGTGTCGTTCACGCCAAAGCTGACGACCCCTTTAATTTAATCCTTTTAACGCGCGAAAATATTTTCTTGTTACAATGATAAAATATAATTTAGCAAGCATCAACGGTCGACATGAATTATATTCCGGGGTCTCATCATTTAAAGTAATTAAAAACAAGTTATTTTCCAATTTTGCAACTAAACTAATTAGCATCGCCTTAGATAAACAACGTAACAATAGATAACGGTACTTGACATTGGTCTTTGTGGGATTTGACATCTTTTATACTAAAATCGATATTTCCGTGCACTTGCGGACCTATCAGAGTATGAGAAGTCTAATGATGTTGATCATGAGCAAAATTTTGGTGCAGAAAATGTGCAAAATTATGATGAAACGGTTAGCTCACAATATGTAGAAAATCAAGAGATGGTAACAACAAAGAGGAAGAAAATAACTGTGAATGTTTCCAATTTGCAAGTGGTTTAAAGTCAGAAAAAGGGGTATCGCAATCTATGGTAGGAACTATAAATCCTACTTAATGAAGTGTATATATTGGAACATTAGGGGTATTGGAAACTCCTTTTCTAAGTTGGACTTTAAAAGGCTTTGCGATCTTAACAATCCGATGTTCTTTTTTATCGTGGAGCCTTGGTTGAACTCTAGAGTTTTTTCTAGAACATTGTTATCTCAGTTAATTTTTAGTAGAGGTTCTCTTCTTAATTTATGGTGCTTATGTTATGTTAATTAAAATCTATTATCCTTGTGGTTTTATGTCAACATGTCTCTTTTATTGGTGATTGTACAACATACTCTTAAGGCCCATGAGAACTATGGTAGACATGCTCTTCCTAGCTAGAATTGCCATTTCTGAATTTCTGGAATGGTTGAATTCCAATTATCTTTTGTATCTTTCCACTAGAGGTGCTTCTTTTACTTGGTCTAATGGGAGAAGAGGTTCTTGTCACACTAAGAAGCATCTTGATAAAGTTGTTTGTAATACATCTAGATTGATAGTTGGATGTCTTCTCATTAATTCTAATTCTGATCATTATCCTTTGTTACTTGATTTCCAACACAATGAAATAGGATATGTTTCTTCATTCCGTTACTTAAATATGTGGGCGTCTCACAATGATTGTTTTAATGTTGTGAAAGATTCTTGGAACACTAATATTGTTGGTTGTCCGATGTTTATTTTAACAGAAAATCTGAACCTACTTAAGAATAATTTGAAAGATTGGAACAAAAATATTTTGGTTATGTGCATTTGTCAAAGTAGCTGCATCGAATACGGAATCTGTCCAAAATCAAATTTCTACCATTGGTTTTTCGGATTCACTTATGGACCAAGAGAAACTTGCTCAAATTGAATTTGATAAAGCTGTTAAATTTGAGGAATATTTTTGGCAGGAAAATGCTACAGTTAAGTGGCACATCGAGGGTGATAGAAAAACTTGATATTTTCACAAAATTGCAAAGGTTAGGTGTGGTACCAAAAAAAAATTCACTTCTTTGTCTTGGTGAAAATTTAATCATGAATTCCTAACTTGGTGAGTGATGATGTCAATAAGATGTTAGATACTTTTCCAAATACGGATTACGTTTCCAATGTTGTTTTCTCTATGAATAAATTAGCAGAATGACGGGCACGAAGTGCCCGTCTATCCCCTCTTTCTACTGTGTTAACGCATGCGATTATTTTATTATGTTTGTTTGTATAATTTTGATTAAAAAATTTTAATTTCAAAATATTAATGGAAATTATTGATATATTGATTTATAAACAAAATATTGGCAAGGCATATAACAAAATTATTTTTGAACTTGTAACGCTCGTATTAAAAGTGTCTAGAATATTTAACACGTACGTTATAACCGATACTGGATGCATTAATCATACAATACGGAAATACAACACGAGTGGAAGATCTGGATACATGAGTCATCTCAAGTCATATATTACATTATTTATGCGTAACCAGTCTAATGAAACAAGTACAATCAGTTTCATCATGATAAATGTAGCTAATATAACATAACAACAACTAGATAACATAGCATAGATCCGATAAGCACGATCAGTCCAAAGCCTTCTCCTTACCTTTGCCTCGAACAACCTGCGAATCTGAACAAAGAAGGAGTGGGATGAGACATAATGCCTCAGTGAGTTCCACCTAAAACCTAGGCTAGAGGTGACTTCGGGGAGAAATCTATGGTCACCTCGTGTCTACAATACAACCTGGCGGTTGATTATACGTGTGTGAGCTTGCTGGCCTAGACGGTCGTGCATACTAGAGTCCGTCATAGGGTTCTTCTAGACTTGTCATATAGGTCTTGACTCATATTGTACGTGTCCTGGCGGTTAAAGGGAACCTAAGACCGCTATGCCAAGATACACTAAACGTATCGAGGCCTAATCATAACATACTCAAGACACGATCCTAAACCGGATGATCGGGGGAATACTAAGATCGTCATCGACATAACTTCATGTATCGCTCTACGTACATGAACCTGCATAAATTTGTACCTGTCTAACAGCAATCATAATCATATTCATTATGTTAGAGGTTAGCGTTGAACAAACATTATTATCTGAGTTCATTTTACGGAATGCACCGGATGGCGTAACCCCAGCCACATTCCATTGCTGACCGGCTAAATTCCCTATCTGAGGGCTAGAATCGGACTCCCTGGTTGTGAAGGTTCCCTATCTGAGGGCTGGCCTATCCAGACATAGTCTGGAGCTTATCTGAAGCCACAACTTATCTGATTATAATTATCTGAACCTAAACTTGTAACATATATCTGATATGTTACGATCATAGGAATATCTGATTCACTGGCTAAGTCTATTTCTACATAGAAGCTTATACTAGTACTCGACGGTCTACGTCGAGGCTCTATAGTTCTCCCATTCTTAAACCTGTGTCCTACCCGGACATAACTACGAACGTTATTGTACTCTCATGTGCCACTCATTCTTGGAGGGATGCTAATGTTACCCATGCCTTTATGTATAATACTTCGACGTACGATGCATATTAGTTTTCCTGATATTTGAGGGTTGGTTTAAGTTACATAAATGTGCAAAGAACGGCCTCGGCCGGCATTCTGGACCACAAGAACAGTTTTTAAAAGATGCTGTAAAAGTGCTGCTCGCTTAAGCGACCCTCTAAGCGAGCAGTTCGCTTAAGCGAACGCGTGAGCGAACAGAGCTGTCCTCTCGGCGTTTTGTACGCTTAAGCGAACCGTGCACGCTTAAGCGAGCATTCATCGGTCCAGAAATGCAAAAATCGCATTTTTAGTGTAAAAATCTCAAATACCAAGTCCCAACATCCATAATACGCCCAGGGTACCTGAAAAACAGTTCCAGAACCAATGCATGGCAACAATTCGCATAGATCCAACAAATCAATGGCAAGGGGAACTAATCTCATATTTTTTATAAAAACTAACTTTCAATCATTCCTCACAATGTACAACACAATAACCCCAGGAAGATTGCTATCTATAGAACTCACCTGCAGAAACTAAGGGACATGCACACACACTCTCAACAGCAGCTCTGGATCTACTCTACAAGGATTGAGAAGGAAGGAAACTTGAGTAAGCTTTGGCTTGGAATCTGCTTGCTTAACCAAGGCCCCTAACATGCAGCATGATTCCTCAAGCAAGGAGGTTAGCAAGATTGGAATGATGGAGAGGGAAATTGGGCTGAGTTCAAGAGAGGGAGAGGGAGGACAGAATCTGTCTTGCAAACTAGAGAGAGAGGGAACAAAGAAAAATGAGTTGGTTTTGAGCTCTCACTCACTTATAAAGCCTCTATGCACAATTACAAACACGCCCCTCAGCCTAATACGCGCATAAGGCGAGTTAACAGATCAGATACCTTGAATTAATAGGCGGGATATTACAGAACTCAACAATATTTTAGTTTACCTGCATATAAAATTAAAATAAAATAATGATCATTTATTGTTTATTCTAATAGTAATTAGTAACATCATAACATAAATGTATAAATGACATGTTATGTAAAAGAAACATTGATATGATTGCGATAAAAGAATATCTTTAAAAACTATATTTTTCGTAAAGTCTCCATCTTCTCCTTCTATTTTCCCTTCTTTAATGAGAACTTTTGGTGAATTTTGAGAAACTCCTCTTGATAAAGCTACATATAATTGATCATTCGTGGAAGATAGATTTTCACATTGGGAAGGATCTGCCCTTGTGACTTATTAATAGCAAAACTTAGTCTAACGTGAAACTATTTTCTACTAAGCACAAAGGGAAGTCCTGAACTCGCATTTATTTTTAATTTAATTCTGGGCAAGAATGATCTTTTCCAGCATTGCTTCTTGTTAGGAATTCCACATCCAACATATTCTTAAATAAACCACGACATAACAATCGTGTCCCATTACACAGGCCATATCTAGGGTATATGATTCGCAACAACATCAAAGGTGCACCTTTTTTTACCTTTAAAATATGTGGTGGGATACTTCCTTGAGCAATTGAGTTTAGGAATTCTTGTTGATATGGTAGTGTAGCCATTTGTTTTTTTCTACCCTATTTGTCTATCTTTAATTCACCCGTTCTATTTCCACTTCTATTTGATTTTTTTCTTTTATATTGTGATTACGAATTATGATATTACTCCTCGCCTATGAATCACATACACTCCTCATATTAGATGTGTCTGAACACGTGTTGCATCCGCATCCACATATATAATTACCCTAAATTATGTGATTTTCTCAAATTATAATATTATTGGCGTGTCAGTATCCGTGTTGTATCTGGTGTCAATGTTCGTATCCATACTTCTTAATTAGTTGTCCTCTCTTTTAATGGTCTCTCAGATGGTGGCTTGAATGTAACCAAAAACAAAAGATGGTGGTTTGAAGCTTTCTAGTGTTTCTGTTTTTAGTTGTTGGTAACATGAATGTGATTATGGTTTAACAATTTTGAATTGTTTAAATGGTTTTAACACTTTGATTTCACTGTATTTTGTTGGATATTGGATGGAGGCCATGGGCGCAGTTTGTTACTAATTTTTTTTTTAAAGGATTTAAAGTTCAATCTTTAACATGATTTTTTGCTCACGTTTGTTAATAATCGTTTTTTAGAGGATTTAAAGTCCAATCTTTAACAATTGTTTTGCTCAAGTTTGTTACTAATTTTTTTTAGAGAATTTAAAGTTCAATCTTTACCATTACTTTTTGTTCACGTTTGTTACAATTGATCAAAGGTTAAGGAAGAATAACTTAATAAAATAATATGGAAATACTGTTTTTTGTGGAAGTAATAAAATAACATGGAAATACTATTTTTTGTGGAAGGGATATGAAAATACTTGGCAATCTTTGTCGGTTGTATTGAGGAGAACAACAAAGATATACAACATAAAATCGGCTGATAAAAAAGTAACATGAGTTTTTGTTTTGTGTTAGTTTTATGTGAGTTTGATCTATGGTTAACGGAGGTAAAAGAGGGTTAATGGGGACGATCAGTGACATGAATTAGCTGTAATCCACGTGTTATTTTATAATTGGCTAACAGTAAGAACAGATCATAAGGAATTGTGTGTAAGTTTTCTCCTTAAATTAAATTTATTCTTATATATTTGTTACATGTGTTATTTGTATTTAAAATTATTAAAATAAAAAATTAAGGGTATTTTTGAAAAGAAAAATCCAACCCAAAAATATGCTGAAAGAGGTAGTTTTCTTTATATATAGTATAGATATAGTGCTCCAGGTCCTGATCATTTTGGTGCTTTATTTTTCCACACATATTTGGACATTGTGGGGAAAGATGTTTTTATTGCCATGTAGCAATTTTTCATATATAGTTGGAACATGCTTAACATATATGAACGCCAAAAATGTTATCTAAATTCCTAAGTTTACTGCAGAAGACTCTTTTGATCAATACATACCTATTGCATTTGCTAATTTCAAGTTCAAAGCCATCCCAAAAATAATTGTTTTGTTGATAGACTAGCTCAAGCTGTTCCTTCTATTATTTCTCATCAACAATGATTTCATTCATGGAAGGGAATTTTTTGATTGCATCTTTCTTGCATGAGTCAATTACCGTACCGTTTGACCAGACATTTTTTCGGTCTAAAAGGTACTTTAAAACAAAGTTAAAATAAAGCTCTTTAAGGAATAAGCTAAAACTGTTTGGTTTCTTTATTGTTTTTTAGTTTTAAAGTTATTTTTAAGTTAAAAGTTGTTTGGCAAAATATTGTACAAAACTTTGAATTTATTACTCTTTTGGTGGTGTCCGGGGTTCGAACTCCGGACCTTGCATATATTTATGCGTTATCTTTATCAACTGAGATAAGCTCACAAGGACAAAACTTTGAATTTATTATGAATTAACATACTAAATAAAAAGATGTTTAAAATATTTTTTGAAGGGAAAAAATGTTTAAAATATAAAAGATATATTTTTACAAATACTATATTTACTCAATGACGTTTATTTTGTGTAACGTGAAAGAATTGTGGAGCTGAAGAATATATCTATAATATGTATATGTGTGTGTGTATAATGAGAATAGTTGGTTTTTTCTTTTCCAATTATACTCTATAACAAATTTTGTTATAAGAATACCATATTTTTAGTGTTTGTCCAAAAGATAAGAATTTATATTATATAATATTATATTTGTTACATTGCTGGTGCCATTGAAAAAGATATGTTTAGTTTTTTTAATAAGAATAAGATATGCATAGTTTGTTACAATACAAATGAGTAAAATATATGTAAGTATAATTTTTTAGGCAACTACACTTGTACTTTTAATTAAAATCAAAATTTTATAAAAATAATTATACGCATTACGCAACACTAAAAAAAATTATACACATTAGCGTAACAAAAAAAAAGCAGACAGACGGAGATAAAGTATTATTCTAAACATTAATGTGTGTGTGTATATTTCTGAGGTTGAAGAAAGGGAATAAAAATATTTCGGGTTATTCAATGAAAGCGTGAATAAAAATATTTGCGAGGTTGTGATAATTAAAAGATATTGAAATTATTATATAAGTGATAAAAAGATAATAAAATTCCTTCAAAAATAGATAATAAAATTAAATGGACCCCTCCTTAAAAAAAATTAAATGGACCGGTTCAAAAAAATAAAATAAAATAAAATGGAAGAAAAAAGTATATTGAAAAAATAAAATAAAAGGTTGCCAGCGTGAGTTGGAGAGAGGTGCTTGTAAAAGAAATTGTCGAGAAGTAGTTTTTTGAAGTAGCATTCAAAAACTTTTGGTTAAAACTCATTCCATTCAATTTTATGCATTCTAATAAAAGTACCTTTTTTAGAAGGCACTTTATTGATATTGTGTTTGGCCTAGCTTCTGCTTAAAAAAGTAGAGAAGCTAAAAAAAAGTCGGGCCAAACGGTACTTAATATTATTTTATTTAAGGAAAGCAATTTATTTTCTTTACAACAGGTCTTTTGGAGGTATTATTGCTTTAAAAAATTGTTATCGAGAAAGCTTTTAATACCCAGGATTAAGATTTCTTGTTACATGTTTTGAGGGCATTTAGTTTCAATTTAATTTTTTATAATTGGATTAAAACCAATTTATTGTCAGCCAAATTTTCTAATTATTTTCTAATTTTCTAATTTAGTTGCTCATGTCTTCGAGAATTTTTTGATTTGAGCCATTGTAATTCTATTTATTTCCTAACCAGATAACTACATAGGTGTTTTTGAGTCTTTTATGGTTAAATCGTGTCATTCGACAAAGAAACACACCTCATGGATGTTAGGGAAGCTAAAGAATCAAGAGAAACAAGGGTTTTGAAGACAAGTCAAGTTAGGGAAATTCGGCCCAAGTCCTAAGAGCATGTCAAGGAAGGAAAACACTTGAAGAATGAACAAAAACATAAAATGCATCAAGCCATGCGCCCCACACATTGCCTTCCTGGAAATACCATTTAGCCTTTGTGCATGAGGCCACGCGCCCCGGCTGTAGTGAGAAAAAACAATAACCCAAGGCAAACACAATGTGAAAATGCTAATTTAAGAGCCTTTATTCACGAAAAATAATTCATTTAGAATCTTGGTGGTTTAAAGGCAAAGGCGGACGAAAGGAGCATCAATGATGAGTGGTTTACAACCTCCTTCGATTGTTCTCGAGTATGTTTTATTTTTCTTTGATTTTTTCTTTAGTACCATGAGTAGCTAAACACCTAAAGATTTGAATTCTAAGATGAACCTTTTTTATCTGTTGGAATTTTATAATGCATGATTTCATTTATTCAGTATGATCTGAGTTATATTTAATTTACACATTAATTATGCTTATTCCTTTTCGATCATAAATTGAATCAATCTTAGTTTAGGGTTTATAAGTTGGCTTCTTGTTTTGACCATAATCAATATTTATGTATGTTTCTCAAGATTAGTTAAGAAATTAGGGATACTTAGTATTATGGTTACATTCTAAGACTTTTGTGCGAGTGTAAGTCCTGACCATGAGAGCAATATTGTATTCTGACGTCTCCTACATATGCGCAAGTATAAGTCCCTTAAATAGTTGTGATACAACATGATATTCTAAAGTCAATTACAACAAGAGGAGAACTTTTAATTTTGTACTACGATACTATTAGATATTTGGCTTCTACTGTTTCAGGAAAGCAGCCAATAAATATTAATAAAGATCCATCCAATCCATATTTTGAGTTGTATTACTCATATTGGATGGGGAGAACCCATTTATTAACAAGAGGGGAACTTTTTATTTTGTACTAATATACTATTGGGTATTTGGTTTCTGCCGTTGCAAAATAGCAACCGATGAATATTAATAAAGATCCATCCAATCCATATTTTGGGTTGTATTACCCATATTGGATGGCGATAGAGCTGTAAAAACGGGTGGCCCGCCCCGTTTAGGGCCGGCCCTAACGGGCTTTATCGGGCTGGGTCAAAAAGCCCCGTTGGAAAACGGGCTTGAAATATACTACCCGAGCTCGGCCCTACACGGGCCACGGGCTAAACAGGCCGGCCCATATTAAAATTTACATTTTTTTTATTTAAAAAAAGTACTATAAAACTCCTATAAAATTTTTTTATAAATAATATTTTTAATATGTTTAAATAATGTCTAACACAAAAATAAATTGGAAATATTTTTCCTACAAATGTCGTAAACTAAAATGGCGAGGAAAGCAATTTTAAATAAATTAAATATGTTATGGTTATAGATATTTATATATTGGATCTTTAAAATTATAAATAACAAAACAAGCAAATATAATTTTATAGTACATTTATATTTGTGTTAATTCATTGAATTTTCACTTTTATTTTTTACTTTGATAATCAACTAAGTAAAGAATCATTTGAAAAATGAATATAATTTATAGGATTTTTTTTGTTATGCGGGCTAACGGGCTACCCGCGGCCCATTTGGGCTAGCCCTAACGGGTACCGGGCTTTTTAGGGCCGGGCTAAAAAGCCCTACTAAAATTCGGGCTCAATATTTAAGACCCAAGCCCTATAACTATTCGGGCTAAACGGACCGGCCCATACGGCCCGGCCCATTTTGATAGCCCTAGATGGCGGGAACCCAATTCTAAACAATAGGAGAACTTTCTAACCCTACAAGAAGGAAGGTTGTAGATGAGACGTTTCTTCGGCTTATGAAGGCATCTCAACAAAACATTGAATCTTTTGCAAAAATTTAACAAGGATCCAACATCTTCGTAAACCCATGTTCATAACTAATTCATTGTTCTTAATCATGCTTTGTCATTTGAGATTTTTTTAAGTATTTTACTACTTTCTCAACTTTTATTTTAAGTGTTGTTACTTTGCATGATTTATTTTATTTTATGCAAACAAAATTTTCTTCTTGTTATACCATTACTTGCATAATGTATACTTGCACTAGTTAGACTCTTGAAATAAAGTAGTCTTTTCAGTGCTGCCACTCAAGTCATACAATTTCTACATTTGATATGATCTTATGGTACTTTTAATTTCTAAATAAATGTGTTAACTGTCACCTCTTCAAGAGTTATTGATATAACTAATTTATTTTTTTAATTCATCACTATTGTTTCTCTTTTGAATTGTGTCCCCTATCTATTACAAAAGGCTAAAATGTAATATATATATATATATATATATATATATATCGACATATTGATTAGAGAAATTTTATATTAAATTTTAATTTAATAAATGACTTCTAGTGACTACGAAGTGCTAAAACCTATTTAATTGGCGCTAACAAAGCACAACGATTTTTCTTATAAGTGATCAAAAAGAATAATTTTTATTACATGCAAACGAGAAAAAATATGGATTTGGTTCACATGTTTGTTTATGCTTTCATCATCTTTCTTTCTATACATCTTCCTCCTGCTAGAAGTATGTTATTTTCCACACCACTTTTTATTTTTTTAGTTTTTCTTTACACAATATTTTATCACCTTTTAGTAACATTCTTTTTTTCTTATTTGACTACTTAGGCGACTTTTCATGCAAAACTAAAGATGATTGTGCGCAGCAGATAGATTACATCGCCGAATGCATTATTGGTTTTTGTCGCTATTTTAAACCCTTTGAACATCCATTTTAAAAATAATTATGGTACCTCTAAGCATATGGTTTTATTTGTATGTAATAATGTTAAAAATAATGTTTCTCCTTTTATAATTTACTTTAAAGTTTGTTTATATTATATGGATGAAATGTGTATTATTATTATTATTATTATTATTATTATTATTATTATTATTATTATTATTATTATTATTATTATTATTATTATTATTATTATTATTACTACTACT
>Ga0315914_1009973_pt1 | contig 11983 bp, 6 predicted proteins | sample MpolenodulesMG_FD_203920 | JGI IMG/M metagenome (GOLD analysis project Ga0315914, IMG submission 203920) | Medicago polymorpha root nodule microbial communities from Los Angeles, California, United States - elongated nodules | ecosystem: Host-associated > Plants > Roots > Nodule | place: USA... | reverse complement strand
TATTTTATTTAAAAAAATAATATTATTTCTACCTCTAACAATATATGTTTTTCAATAGGTTTACTAAAGAAGGTCAATGAAATCAGCACTCTTTGTGGGATAGAAGCATGCGCAATAATCTTTGGTGAAAACAATGCTCAACCAAAGGTTTGGCCACCAGGTCCTGCAACAACAAATGTGTTATCCAAGTTCCTACACTTGCCTGAAATCGAACGAAGCAAAAATATGGTGGATTTGACAGCTTACTTAAACCAAAGTATAGCGAAATCTCAATTGTTGTTGAGGAAACAAATGGAGGCAAACAAGAAGAATGAATTCGCCCAATTTATTACTAAAGTATTTAGTACTGGACAATATCGTCCCGAGGATGTGAACGTGAATGAACTAAATGACCTGACGGCCTTTATAGATGACAATCTGAAGGAAATTGATTGGAGGTTGCAATCGGCGGAAATTCAATCTCAAGAGGAAGCTGGAAATGGAGCTGAAGATATGAATGGAATAGGGAATGAGGGTAATATGGGTGATGCATCAGGGCTGGTGAATGTAGGAGATATGCAAGCTAATATGGGCCATGGTGCTGAGGTCCAAGGTTTGGATAGCAACATGAATTATGGCATGGAAAGTGATTATCAAGATCCACCTTGGGACTTCTCCATGTTAGCATTTCATGATGTTAATACGGACATAAATGGTCTTTGGTCTAACTAGATCATAGTTGTATTGCAAATTTATGCTCTTTGTGTGTGTGTCTTTCAAAGTATGTGTTTGTGTCTTTCAAGTTTATGCGTCTTTCAAAATTTATGCTCTTTGTGTGTGTGTCTTTCAAAATTTATGCTCTTTGTGTGTGTGTCTTTCAAAATTTATGCTCTTTGGGAGTATGTATTTGTGTCTTTTTGTTGGTCTTTGTTTGTATTGTTTCAATGTCTTTATTTTTGAAGTTATGCATTGTGTACTTGTCCAACATTGATGATCATTTTATCATCAATGAAATTAATAGTGAGTTTATTTGTGTGGTTTCTTTATTTTGTGGTGACTCCTAATGATTTGGTCAATTTATATAGTTACAAAAAATTCAATGAAAAATACAGGATTTATTGTCTTTTTCTCATTAACAACGTGGATATGGCATAGTGGTTACCTTGTCAACAATTTTCACATTACTCACATCTCAATCCAATAGTGTTTTTTCAAGAGCTTGTCTTGCAGACTAGAGAGTTAAGACAAAATGAAAGTTTGAAAAAGAAATGTTTACATGTAAGCCCCCATTGATAATCAATTTATCCTTAAATAAAGTTCTATTACCTATTACCTATTAGTACTAACAAGATTCACTCTTAGAGTAAGATCATTTTAAATCACACCTCCTCGTTTCAGAGAGAATTCTTACCAGAGGAAAGTAGGTCATTTACTATTTAGTATGATATTGATCAGATGACCGTTATCACTTCATAGTATTGACAGAGGAATAAAAATCACTATCTTCCTAGTTAAGTCAGAGGATCGTTTTACAAGAGGCAATCCAAAGATTTATCAGAGGAGGATAACTATGTTAACCGAATGACAAGTGAAATTAATTTTACAATAGGATCACATTTTTTTTTTTGTACGAAAGTGAATATTTAATTTCTTCTTCATAAAATTGAACATATTTTACCAAAGGATTATAATATTGTAACATTGATAACTTGTATCAATGGATGAATATATACTATATAAAAAGAAAATACATGAATTTGAGTTGACTTTTGCTCTTTTCAAAATTTGTCTTCATTCAAAGTATTTTATTTTATCCATTTTTATAATAATATTATTTAAATTTTTAATTAAAAATAATAGTTAAATCCCGTTAAAATATGAAATAACAAAAAAAATAAAAATAAAATAGGAATCACCTCATTACGCCGGCTTGTGTTAATAATATTGGTTGTTTAAAAAAAAAAAAGTTTTAACGTAGAGCTTTATTGTTACGAATCACAATCAAGGTTATAAATTAGAATATTATATTTCGTTGTAGGACGTGATCATTTATCATGTAATTGGTTTATTTAAAGTATGAAAAATATCCAACTTTTATCAAATTTATAATTCTAGAGTTTTTTTTCTTCTTAATCTCTAGTACCAAACATCTTGTTAGATGTTACATGTATCCCAGCTTTAATTACTATCATATTCTACCTTGTATTGAACTATTCTTTTCAACATGAAGAAATCTCTTTATAGCCTATGCCTGCACCACACGCTCGTGACGCTGCTATAGAAACAAATGAAACTTTCAAACATTGACATGTACTTTTTTAATAAAATAAAAATCAACTCACTCTCAAAAAGTATTATACAATTGATTAGGTCAACTTGTTTGAAAATTTAAAATTTGCCTTTAACAATAGGATAAAAAAAACATGAATTATTCTCTCACCGACTAGTATTGTATATATGATCCATTCTTTGTCACATAAGAAGAGAATATATGGAACAAAGTTTACTTATATAGTAAGCATATGGAACAAAGTTTACTTATATAGTAAGCATAACTATATGGAGAGACTCTTTGTCAAATACCACTTGTGCTTATGGATTATTGTTGTTGTTTTGTTTCTTGTTAAGGAATTAGAAGGGTGTTTAGAGAAAGAAAAGTTGGGTTTGTTAGATCTTAAAACCTTCTTGATTTCAAACAGCACTAGTAAATACAATAATCTTACATCATGGGATGATAATAGTGATGTTGATTGTTGTTCATGGGAGCGTGTCAAGTGCAACCATACCACAGGACATGTCATGGATCTCTTGCTTGGAGGAGTTACAATTCCAACCAATACAACTTATCTTTGGGTCTTCAACTTTTCATATTTTCTTCCTTTCAACCATTTAGTTCATCTTGACTTATCAAATAACTATTTGGATGGTTGGGTTGAAATTGAAGGTAACTTTATATTAGTTTTTTTTTTATTTTTTTAATTAGCATGAAACAACACTGTCGCACACTACACACCAACCACTTGCACTAGACCCTCATCGTCAATTAGACTGTTTTTGGTTCTATGCAGAATTGTTTCTACTTTTATTAGTAATTAAATAAAATATAGAGTAAATCATTAGTTTGTTTTTTTTTTGAAAACTCGGTATCCGATCCAAGAATCGACTAATTCGAGAGGACCAATCCCACCGCCCACTTGCGCGGGCCCCGTTTAAAGTCAGAGCAAGCTATGTATGGACTTAGCCCACCAAAATTGGCACCAGAGGGAATCGAACCTGAGACTTTTGGAGGAGCAAACTCCAAGATCCCAAGCCAACCACTAGGCCAACCCTAAATGGGTTAATAAATCATTAGTTTAATTCTTGAAATTGTTTTATCCAGACAATTTGGTCCTTGAAATTATTGAAGATTCATGGAAAATGATCCATGGAATTGAAGATTCTCAATCACATTATTCTTCCGAGACAATTTCAAGAACTGAATTGATTGATCCAAACAGAGTAAGAGGATCAAGGATTTTCGTAATCATTTAGAAAATTCAATGATTTTAGAATGTGAACCGTCTTATGCCTACAATTTCAATAATTAGATTAGTGATTCACTTTTTATACTCATGGTTCCAAAATTTATAAACATATACTCTAAGGAGAAATTTAATTGCTATCTTATTCCATATGGATTATAACGTATAAACTTGTATTATCAAAGTAGAGTTGTTTGGTAATAGTTTTCTCTCAAGAGCTTTAAGCACTTTACACGAATTATAACACTTTGTGAGATGTTATAGCGTTTAATATTATAGCACTTTACATGAATATTTTCTTATGTCATTTATCAATACTTTAACCGTTAAATTTATCAAACACTTCAAATTAAATATGCTAGTTTATCTACTATACAATATTAGCTGTTCTTTCTGTTATCCGCTACTTTTTACCAATGAAAGGCATAATCATTGCTCCCTTTTAACGTTTTGCAATGAAATTTCATATTCTAAATTGTCCAATAGGAACAATGAGCATTAAATCTCACTGAAAACAAAATAATATTGACAGGACTATGTGGAATGAAGAATCTGCAGGAACTTGACCTCAGCAGAAATGGAATGAGTGGTTATTTTCCTCAGTGCCTTAGCAACTTGACAAGCCTCAGAGTACTTGATTTATCCTCAAATAATTTTGTTGGAAACATTCCATCTTTCATCATTAGTCTCAAGTCTCTTGAATATTTATCTCTCTTCGATACTAACTTTGATGGAATTTTCTCATTTAGTTCTTTGATTAATCATTCTAAACTTGAGGTTTTCCTTCTGTCACCAAAAACAAATAAGTTGTATGTGGAAACTGAAGAAAGTTCATCATGGCACCCTACTTTTCAATTAAAAGTTCTCCAACTTAGAAATTGCTTTCTAAATTCAAAGAAAAATGGAACTTTTCCTAGTTTTCTACTCTATCAGCATGATCTACAACTACTTGACCTTTCTCATAACAAACTCTCAGGGAATTTTCCCTCTTGGATCTTGGAAAATAACACAAAGTTGGAAACCTTGTATTTGATGAACAATTCATTAACAGGAACTCTTGAGTTGCCAACTTTCAAACATGGTTTATTGGACCTACAAATATCAAATAACAAGATTGGTGGTCAACTACAAGAGAATATAGGTAAGATATTTCCAATTCTTTACTATGTAAACCTATCTAAGAATAGTTTTGAGGGAATCCTTCCATCATCCATTGGTGAAATGCAAACAATGAGGACTATGGACTTATCCAATAACAACTTCTCTGGAGAGCTTAGTATCCATTTGATCTCCAATTTGACCTCATTGAGACTGCTGAGGCTATCTCACAACAGTTTCCATGGACTTGTTCCATTATTTTCAAACCTAACAGGATTAAGATGGTTGTATTTGAACAATAACTCCTTTAGTGGAGTAATTGAAGATGGAGTGTCAAACAATTCTTCTTTGTTTTCCTTGGACATATCAAACAATATGTTATCTGGCAGGATTCCAAGATGGATTGGAAGATTCACAAAACTAAGTGTACTTTCATTGTCAAAGAATCGGTTACAAGGTGATATCCCAAATGAGCTTTGCAACCTAATTTCCCTTGGCTATTTGGATCTTTCTGAAAACAATCTATCAGGTTTTTTACCTCATTGCCTCAATAACTTCAAATACATCAAGTTCTTATACTTGCAAAAGAATTCTCTCCAAGGTAATATACCACATGCTTTGTCTCAACTAACAAAATTAGCATCACTTGACCTGAGGAACAACAGTTTTTTTGGAAATATTCCACAGTGGATCAACAGGCTCTTAGACTTGAGAGTTCTTTTACTGGCATGGAATAAATTAACAGGTCCAATTCCTATCTATGTGTGTGAACTAGAACATGTCAGAATTATGGATCTCTCACATAATTGGATTAATGAAACAATACCTCCATGCATTAAGAATATATCATTTAAAATGGCAGAGTTTCAAACTACTGCAATTGGAACAACAGCAGGTCAGAATGATAATGACTCAAAGGATAAAATTCAGTATTATGGAAATACTGCAACATCATACATTTTTTTAGTGGATGATATTTGGTTCACCCCTGGAAATACCTTCCACATTTTCTATAACTCCTCTTTGAGCTTGAACCATCCTATTGCTGATAGATACATGATATCTTATGAAATAGTAGAAATTGAGTTCAGAACAAAGAGTTATTATCTCTCTTACATGGGAAATAACCTGAACTTAATGACTGGATTGGATTTATCAAGTAATAATTTGAGTGGTAGTATTCCCCCAGAGATTGGAGAACTAGGAGATATTAAAGCCTTGAATCTTTCTCACAATCGATTATCAGGATCGATCCCAGGAACCTTTCCAAATTTGATAAATATTGAGAGTTTAGACCTTTCTTACAATAATTTGAGTGGTGCCTTACCTCAAAACCTGACTAATTTATACTCTTTAGCTATATTCAATGTCTCATATAACAAATTTTCTGGTAGAGTTCCAACCACAATGCAGTTTGCAAACTTTGATGAGAACAACTATAGAGGTAATTCAGATCTTTGTGGACCTGTTATCAATATAATCTGCAATCATACCCCCATTTCCCCACCAGCATCGACAACGCAACATCAGACCGCAATTGATATGGAGTCCTTCTATTGGAGTTGTGTTGTATCTTATGTTACAGTTGTCATTGGGTTAGCAGTAATTCTTTGGGTTAATTCTCATTGGTGTAGGGCTTGGTTCCATTATGTTGATTTGTGTATATTTTATTGCTTCTCAAGGTGTTTCAGTAATGCTTTTCGTTACTGATATGGCTAAAGAATGGAAGAACTTTGTAATAACCAAGTAACTACATAATGAGTATTTCATATCAGTAAATAATTGAAGTGAAATTAAGATCTTGCAATTTATAAGTTAAGTTTCCAATTCTATTTTTTTTTTTACATTAAGCTCAACTGATTATTCAATTTGTTGGCGACTTCATAAAATCTCTATAACTTTCCTAGACTAGTTATTCAATTTTGGTATAGGAACAAGATGTCTGAGAGGAAATTGAACATCAATGCTCCACTTATGTCAGTGAGATGAAATTCAGCTACATCACCTTGCTTAACCAAATCAAAGAAGATATTAGAGAAACACCACACTCTTGCAAGTTACAAATCAAACATCACATTGGATCAAGTAAATATGAAAAATTGAGGAGCCAAATATTGAATGATAATTCATTAGTTAGAAGTTAGTTACTTTGTTAGTTTAGTTGTTAGTAGGATTACTTGTGAATAAAGCATCAAACTAGTTAGTTACTTGTTCCATAAGAAACTAGTTTGTTAGGGGAGATATATATAACAAAGTTCACTTAAAAGCCCCAAACATTCACATGGTGAGGAGTTGGGCTAAAGTTTGTTAATGCTTTTGGCCCTTTTGACGCAATTTTCTATATGTACCCTCATATAGCACAAAGATTTCTATATACACCATTTCTATAATTTTTTTTGGATGTTCTCAATAATGTGTCAACAAATTATTATAGAAGAAATTAGTGATTTTTTTTAGACACTTTGTTCCTAATAATGTGCTTCACTAATATTAAAAATATTGGTGATATTTATTATCCAATAAATTGGGATAATTTTCAAAAAAAAAATATATATTTTAGTTGAAAATGGACCTACTAGAGAAATTATTCTTAATCTTGTCTTTCAAAGGTTCCAAAAAAATAAATTACATTATTATAGTAATTTCAACTTTCTTAAATTGATTGAAAGGATTGCATAGTTGATTTTGATAATGCAAGATCATGTGAGACACATTCATGTATCATCATAATGAACTTGTTAGAGATACTTATAGCATATAAAAAGAGGAATGATGTAATTCTAGTATACAAAGGAGTTCTTGTATCTAAGATTCCTCTAAAAAAGTCTAACACTAATTTTGTATCATGTATTATTGTTGTTATGAGTTTAACATTGGACAATTTTGCATCCAAAAGTTTAATATTTAATTAATTATGTGTTGTTATACATATACTTTTTTGGTGTTATTATTCTTAGGTGCTAAAATTTCAGTTTACTTCGCATGTGATATTGTTCTATACTTCTACGGTATTTTATTTTGTTTTGGTGTCTATGGAGTATTTGATTTATTTTCAGATGTTACTTAAAAAAATATATATTTGCTAGTAGAAAGCGGAAAAAAATGAAATGAAGAGTTAATAAAATCACAACAATAAAGTAACAAATTTTATGATATACTCCCTTCGTTCCTTTTTAAGTGTCGTTTTAGAAAATTAACACGAAAATAGCAAAGTGTATTTTTGCACATTTTTTTCTATTATACCTTCAATTTAATCCACCAATATATTCCTATTTTTTTCACACACTTTATCTTTTCAATAAATTTCATATGTTATATTTTTTCGTAACAAACATTTGTTTTAGTTTTAAAGATTGTAACAAACATTTGTTAGTTACTATCATTTTCTCCAACAAATTCATTTTTTTTGCACACTCTCTCTCATAACAAACAATTGTCAATTTTCTAAATATTGTGCACATCTCTTTAATTAATTTAAGTCAATATAAAAATTATTCCAACTTCACATTAATCAAAAGTTAAGAAAAAATTAACTTTCCTCCAAACTCCTTTAATCGAAATCCTTTAATCAAAGTCAAGGTTTCAACCAATGCTAGATCCACACTGGATGAAGATAACTTAGTAGAGCAGATAGAAGAGAGCAACAATGGTACTGGTACGATATTTATCTCTTTACGTTTGTTTACTCTATCACTTTTATCATATGTAACAAAATTTTGTTTAAATCTGAAGATAACAAGAAACATATTTGTGTTTTAAAAAAAATAAACAAACTTTATTCAAAAAAAAAAAAACTTTAGTTTTCCAAATATATAGCATTAATTAGTTTTATTAAAAAATATAAGAGTAACCAAACAAAGAAAAAGATACGTGTAATTGATAAAGGATATAATTGACAAATCATACCCTTAAAATACCAAAACGAAAGTTAAATAGGAACAAAAAATTCACCCTAAAACGACACTTAAAAAGGAACGGAGGGAGTATAATATAAAGGGTTTTTTTCCTCATATTATGCCTCAGGTCCCTAAAACTCTATCAACAACCCTAGTTACATGTATAGTAGAAACTCTATAAATTAATAATATCAGGACCGGAGAAATTTATTAATTCAGAGAGTTATTAATTTATCGATAAATTAATAATTATTAATTTAAAGAGTTTTTAAGTAATTATATAGTACATACCAAACAAAAAGGCAAATTAGTCTATGCCTCTTAGAATTACGTTGCAGCGAACCTTGGGACTTAACGTAAATTAGTAACTATTGTGTCCATATGCATTGGAAAAATACAATACAAAAATACAACACCTGAGCTATCGGATGCAATAAGAAAAGTTAGAAATGAACTCCAAACAGACTTGAACTTTAAAGGAAAACAGACAACTATTGAATCATATATTTCAATAGAGTGTAATATATTTTTTTTCAGTTTCTATAAATTATTAATTTATGATTTTCTTGGGACCGAAAATTATAAAGGATCTCCTGCAAAATTATTATCTCATTATTTTATCGAGTTTTTCAGTTTTTTACATTGGCCCAAGTCGGGACCGGACAAATTTATTATTTTAGAGAGTTTATTAATTTATCGAGTATTAATTTAAAGAGTTTCTACTGTATTTCTTTTAAACAATTTCATATATAAGGTACGTGATTCATCATATATCAACGACTATAAAAGTGAATCATAAGGTACAGGTTTTGTAAAAAAGCAATATCATAAAATGACATTTCAGAAACAATACTAATTATGGGGGCGTACGATTAAAAACTTTTCATAGATGGCACTTGAACCCAATCCAACTTATGCGTTACTCTACTGTCCATCTAAGATGATCCAAACTTGAAACCCAAATCCACACCCACAATATACAAAGTTATTCTCTTATAATACATTATAACATTAGACTATTATTTTTCTCATCCTATTTCTTTCTCACGCGCTTTAATTATTTTTTTTTAAATATTATTTGTTCAGATTATATAATTCAAACTTCTTTATAGTAATTTTTGGATTATATAATCTGAAACCTTGTTTTGCCTAGTTTCAGATTATGTAATCATTAGATAATATAATTAAAAATGACAAAAAAAATGAAATCAATGTAAAGAGACAGAAATATAAAGAGATAAGCATGATATAAATTCTTGTTTTATTAATAGATCAATATTTTCATAGTACATTTGCATTTACAAAAGCCTTATTACAATAAACTATTAGATACCTAAAGTTAAATCTCTTGTAGAAGAAGATGGAAAGGGGATGAGGTTGGGGGTAAGGTTTGTTTCCTCTCCCATCCTAAGAAGATGGGAAATGAGGGGTTAAACTAAATACATTGGGAAAGGGCAACTCTGATGAGCAACCTTACACCAAACAGAGCAAACTTACACCTAGACGGATGCCAATCTGCAAAGTTGGACGTTGTCCATTGACCATTCATATTATCCTTAGATAAAATAAAAGAAATCTTTCTATGAAATGCCAACGATGAAACATTGTAAAAGAAAAGAGAAGGAGGAAATGTGAGATAGAATGAGAATTTGTGAAAGATGAGTGGGTATTTATATGGGGAATTTGTGAAGGATAGTGCATAGAGTCTAACGGTCCATTAGGGTCAAAAACATGGTCAAACTGGTTTGACCATTCAAGAGACCAAAAGAAAAACGTGTTAAATGAGTCAATCTAGCTGAGTAAGCCATCGTTCATAGTCCGAACTGGTTTAGATTATATAATCAAAAACTATCTCAGAAATGTTCAAATTTTATAATCTGAAGTGATACAATACTGTCTTAAAACTCGTACTTTGTAGGGTGATTACATTACAAATTTTACAATCTGAACCAGTCAAGTACAAGATTTTTTTATGGTCCATATCGCATCGACAATCATGTGGTCTACAACGCCCATAAACTTGTAAAAATAAACGTGTTTGGTTCATTTGTTGTAAACCACACAAATAATCACAAACACTTTAGTCATTGATCTGAACACCAAACTAATTGTAGTTTACTACAATGGGCGAAACCCAATATGTTTAGGGTTTGAAATGGTGTCACGTTGTCTGGGATGAAGATTCAACTTGACTAAATCGTTCGTCGACTCAACCATAAAGACACAAGAAGGATGAACAGTGTTGAGTATCGACGTCAATCGGTCAACTCAACTGGAAGCGTCCACTTCAGCCATATAAATCTCAAGAACGATGACATAAAAACCATATTCTTGATATCTAGTCAGTACAATGCTAAAGGAACCTTGTTCAAAAAAAAAAATGCTAAAGGAACAATCGTGTTTGATGCTTCCTTGGTTAGATCTTTCGAATATATTAAAAAAAAAAATCGGACATGACATACGAAGAAATCAAGACATGCATGGAGGAATCAGATGAAGAAGTCAGTTTGCTTGATCCGTGATCTTTTATGTTGTTTAATTATGTCGTTTAATTTTTTCAATATATTTAAAATATATTTTTTAATTTTTTTTATGTTGCGAGTGATAAATGACAATTTCTCTATCCGTATATGTTCAAATATGCGCGTTTTTGGGTGGCAGGATGAGCAATCATCATGATTATGTTTTGTCATTAAACTACTTGATGGATCCACGATTTTTGTTTTAATTTGTAGAAGTATAATGCTAACATGTGTCCATCTTAAGTAACTTAATATACTAATAATATTTTAGAAGTCATGTATTCAATGTTTTTAATGTTTTTAATGTAAAAGATAATAATATTTATATCGATGCAAAATGTCCAAAGGACGAGAAATACTTAGTTGGACACAACCCTAAATCAAAAATACTTGAACACATATAAATGATAAAATTTAAAAGAGAAATAATTTACTTATTCAAAAATATATTTTTTTTTAAGAATTATTCAAAAATAATAATTAATAATAGTTTAGTCATCTCATTTAATATCATTTACTTTTAAATTTTATCATCTATGTTTGTGTCAAAATTAATTTTATTTAGGGTTGTTCCGTAAATAAAAGTTGTTCCCTAAACACACATGTTAGGAAAACCCTAACTTTTATACTTTTTATTTCTTTTACTAGACTCTAACCCGTGCAATGCACGGTTTTTGTAGAGTTTCATATATAAAATATCAAATTGGCTATATTATTAATCCTCGAGTTACATTTAAACTCAGAAACAATCAAACTAAGTGACAATTAAGAGTGATTGACATACACAATCTCAAAGAAGCAAATTAACAACATTTAGTTTGCATCAACAAAAATTAATACGGAAACAAAAATGAATATGGAGTCAAAGTCATTACTTTGCCAAAACAAAGTAATGTTATAGTCTACTATAGTGATTTTTGCAAATAAAAAGTCAGAACAAAAACTTCATGTAATATAATATAGGAGA
>Ga0315914_1009970_pt1 | contig 11986 bp, 9 predicted proteins | sample MpolenodulesMG_FD_203920 | JGI IMG/M metagenome (GOLD analysis project Ga0315914, IMG submission 203920) | Medicago polymorpha root nodule microbial communities from Los Angeles, California, United States - elongated nodules | ecosystem: Host-associated > Plants > Roots > Nodule | place: USA... | reverse complement strand
ACATAACATTAATTACACATGTAAGGCTTGCTAAAGAAGCTAGGTTAAGAAGCTTAGGAGGGAAATTTAGCTTTGGATTAGGGTTAAGCATTAGCTTAACCTTATAAGCTTATAGAATAAGAAGATGAGACCAATTTTTTATGAGTAAGATTCATATTTTATCGAATAAGAAAACGTGTGTTAGAGAGTATTAAAAAATAGTGTCTCCTTCAAAAAAAAATATATATATATGAAAATGGGAACCAAGTACAGTATGACTGACTGCACTAATCTCTGTTACAAGCTCAAACTATGCTGACAACCAAGTATGCAGAAGAAACATATTTCATATTTGAATTTTTATCATATGCCTTATTTATTGCAGAGTTGTTTGATTGTGATTGTTACTGGATTGCTCTATCGGATTATGTTAGTCTATATATTCTGTATAGACTAACTTATTTTCTCACAAATTTCCGCCGCTGGATTTGGTGTACGTTACCTTCACCGGACATAATATAAAAAATTTGCAAATATCATTTTAGATCAAAATTTGAGTTATGCAAACGTACTTATCTTCTCTCAAATAGAAAGCTATAGCTAGTTTAGAAGAAAATATCACTTTAAAAAGCAATATTGACAAAAAGTTTTTTATTTCTAGGTTGTCATTGATATATAGACCATAGTTTTCATTACCAATTTTCCCTCTGTCATGCCAACTACATTTCAGTAATAGTTTGAAATACATGTTTACAACAAGCAAAATGGTGCCAAAGACAATATTTTTTAGTGTATTTTTGAAATATACGTAAAAGGTAAAATCTAAAAATTATGAGAAAGAGATATACATGTACGGTATCCGGAATTTTGATGTTTAAATAACACAGTTGTTACAACAATCATAGTCACAAGAACAATGCTCATTTGACTTGCAAACTTATATGTTTTTTTCATTACTTTCTATTCTAATATGCTGCAGCCATTTAGTTTTACTTTGGACAACATGTATAGGCTTAGTCTTTAGTCTTTTGAATTGTTCCAAATCGTATTTGTTGACAAACGTATTTGATTGTGCTTGTTGATACTGGAATTGTTCTGAATCCTATTTGTTCCAATTCATATAGGACACTTGATACAAAATTTTGAAAAAAACCTAGGCAACGTTGACCAAGTTTAAAGCATTAATTAAGGATACTAAAGGTAAGGACACATAAACAATCCTACATGCCAAATTTGAGGGATTTTAAATTGAATAACTAAGTTTGAACAAGTTAGTTACTAATCTGAATTTAATAACAGCAATAGCAAACCGGTGTGATCTACATTACTAGTGTTATTCGTTAAGCATACGAGAAATGATTTACTCTTAATTAATTGTTATTAATTAAGCATATGCAAATCAAATACCAGTTGAAGCGTCAAATATCTCCGTCTAAGCCAGCTTGAAATGTGGAGTCCATTGATGTGGTGAGGTTTAGTTGACAAGTCTTACTTGTTTGTTCCTCTTAAAGCACAATTGTTTGTTCCTCATCTTGGAATTACGGTTTCTAGGATTAACTTGCAGTCGTTGAGTCATGGCAGTAGCATTAAGAGCTAATCATGTGGTGAGTTATACAGATGATATCAAAACCACAAGAAAAACTACATCTGAGAAATTAAAAGGACTTGGCACAATTCTCACTTTCAATGTAATAGAGCAAAATAAAATTAAAGCATCCAAACATAATCATTATTGAGTCGCAATGGTAATCTACCATAGAATTCATCCCGGTTAATTAGACCAAGCCGATGTATGTTGCCTAAACTATATATCAAACTAAATGGTTGCAACTTGCAAACGAATGAAAAAACCAATAAATCTTGTAACCATCCCATTCAAATGAAAGTTTACATTCTAAAGATATCCTTGCACAGGAGGACAATTCTTCTAGAATCTTGCTTTTTTCCAAAAGCATTCCATGAGTAGTAACGCTGATTTTCATGTCATGTAAAAGACTCGCATTCTGCAAAATATATTTGGTAAATCGAAGGTCATTTGCCGAGCCTTGAATGTTTGAAATAGTACATGATCTAAGGTGAGACGAAACACATTCATGAGTGGATGTTGGGCATTTCCATTCCTTAGATGAGCTGGTATTCCTCCACTGTCAAAGTGATCATAAATAACATTTATCAAAATACATAAAAAAAGGAACAAGCAAACAAACAAAATACTACTCAACAAACCTTTCTAATTGAAGGAATTTGAAGCTTGGGAAAATGGCGGAGCAGTTCTACTACATCATCCCATCCATGAAATGAGCCATCCAGGCATAGATTAATATAAATCTATATTAATCAAAGAAGCCGTTTGATATGTGGCTCGTGTGATCGTGTTTAAACACTCAACATTATCGATACCATTGATCATTTGAACTAATACTCGCTCTAACCAATTTAAACAAGGTCAAGGAACTCAACCCTTCTTCTGGTACATTGTTTTCATTACGATTCACCTCACTAAGTGCATAGATAGGTTCAACATGTGAATCTTCTAGATTAGGACAAGCAGAAAGAAAAATATTGTAATCATTCGGATTTCCAAAATGAACATATTTCAAATGTAGGGTTTTGAGTGATGGAAGATCAACACAAGAAGTATCACTTGCAATATGTAACGTGTCGAGTTTGAGAACAACAAGGGTTCGGGAGACGAGAATAATGGGATTCAAGGTGTGGTAATACAAAAAGAGATGGAATTCCTCTACACCACACTGTAATGCAGTTTCAGGCCATGAACCTAAACGTTCGTTGATGATGCGACGCAGATTGAGGCTTCCGGACCAGCAGTTGATGCAAAACATTTTGAGGGGTCTGTTGGTTGTATATCGAGGAGAGAGCATGAGATTATCACTAAACCGACACAAGCGATCAAAGGTTCCATAGTCTTTGAAGGTTTCATCGTCCAAGTTGAGAACAGGGAGTGAATAGCAGAGTGGGGTCCACCGTTTTGAAAGAAGGGAGATTGTTGTGAAAACTTGTGTGATTGGGAGAAAAGAGAGTATGAGAGACAACAAATTGTCGGGTAAATCGCTGATTCTATCCGCCATCGTTTGAGTAACGATCAAGGAAGGGTTTGCCAGAGCGTTAGTCAATTAGGGGAATGTTTGCTTATATCAGTCATTGTTTGAGTCACGCAAGGGTTTGCTTTTATTTATACGACAGATTTGGAACTAGTATTAATTAAAAAAAATCAAATCCTATGTTTGTTATAATTTTTTTTTTTAAATAGATTTTCATAGTATAAACTCTTTTTGTTATAATTTTTTTAAAGAAATCTTTCAAATGAAAAAATCGTTTGAATAACTTATCTTAAAATGTCATTTTAAATATTTCATTATTTTGTTATAATTTTTTTGGATGATAAAATTTTAAAAATCTCTAAAATAAATAACTATTTCAAATAGCATTTCATAAAAATTATTTCTGAAAGATGTCTTTTCATTGAATGTTTTATTGCGTGGTTAGTGAACTAGTCACAAAATTCAGAGTACAAATATATCTAACAGTGGATATTTTTCTACTTCTGCATAAAGAATTCTTATGATCCTTCAGCACATGGGTAACACTGAACAATTTCCAGCTCACGACACACACATGGACGTAATGGAGGATAGCCATAATCGATTGGCAGTGCTTAAAATCAAGTTTTCCGCAATCGCAGATTGACGGAACTGAAGAAGCATCCTATAATACGTTTTAACTGAGAAATATGAAGTAGTGTCTGGAATCCAGACCAATGCATCTGGTGAAACTGGAGCTGATAATGTAGACAGTTTCCAATCTCTCATCTTAGCCATTACTATTTTTTTGAAAACTTGTAATGGCTTGCTTAGCCTTTCATCATTTATGAGAGTTATTGGAATTTATGTGCATATGTTACTTGGATGAAAATTTGAGGTCTATATCATTTGACAGACTAGTTATTAGAACTTATGTGCAAATGTTATTTGGAAGAAAATTAGTCGAATCTACATGAAGACTTAATTAGATTTATAGATAAACATCCAACTCAATGATTAATAACATCTTGATTCATGATGCAACCAATGTGGATCACACCAACAAATGTCACAATTTGGCATTGAGGTAGGGCTGTAAACTTTTGATATCATATAAAAATATATGAAACTTGATTCCAAATTAAAAAATTTGACTTGATTGAGCATATGAAACTTGTCCTGATTCATAGAAACTTGAAAAGTAAACTCTGTTTTATAGGTGGTCAACCTGAACAAAAAAACTTGGTATCACTTTAATTTGGCAGCAGGATTCCTTTACGTGATTAAAACTTGTCGGACTTCGTTAGAGTTTAGAACGTAACCGGTATTAGAAGTTGTGCGCCCTAGTTCGCTATTGTTGTTACTAAATTCAGATTTGTAACTAACTTGAAGCTGGATTATATGTTCCTCAGTTTTATATGTTTGTCGTCTCTAATATATACCAAAATTGAAGTAAATTGATAGTGAGTAGTGACTCTACTTCACGTTATAGCAGTATTGGTGAAATGCCTAGGAGTCCTAGATTTGAATAAATTTTAGCATATGGGTTACTGGTGTGGCCTATAGAATTTTAGAATATTCCTTTCATCTTATTCTCTACCTCATTTTCCTGTTCTCTTACACCGGATCTTCGGCACTAATTGGAGTTCCTGTACTGAGCTCTCAGATTCTCCAACATTCCCTAAGTTACTATCTTTCTCGCATTGATTTTTTAGTGTCAAGTCTATATGATATTTAATGATATTCAGACCCCAAGGCTAGTTTTCTACTTGAATTAATACTTGTTTTTTAACACTATTGATATTCTAACTCGTTCTTTTCATCTACAAGCTTAAGTTGTTATGTGGAAATGCATGAAAGGTGTTATATCTAACACGAAACTTTTCCAATTTTGCTTGCAAAATCTAATTCTACAAATTTATGTTTAAAACTCTGTCGCTCTTCGTTTGTTTTGACTACGTACTTATTTAACGCAGAAGCATAGGAAAATGAGAAATAAAACTAACCTAATCAAGTTTTCTAACTATTAAAAAGAAAATCAAGTTTTCTAACTCCAATGGGGAGAATTTAAAACATGAATTCCTATATTCTTCTTTAGACTCGAGGAAGTTGGTACAATCATGGAAGAATATCTGAATGATATTTTTTCTATCTTCTTTGTTTTGAATATTAGTCTATGGATTTTGTTTCTGATATTGCTGGTCTTATTGCCATGCTGCTCAAGAACATTGGATGGGACCAAGTGGTTATACTCTTATTTGTGGATATACAGCCGATTATCATAGGCTACTATTTCTCTTTGACAAATTCATCATTCTCACTTCTCTCCCTCGCTTTTAAATCATCACAATCGCGACCTGGAAACTGCAAAGACGAAATTGTTGCTTCCTCTGAAGGGACGGAGGGAGAGCTGGGAAAGAGGAGAGAGAGAGAGAGAGAGAGTGACAGAATGAGAGAGTTAGAGCGTGAGAGAGAGAGATTTCTATGATTCAACATGATATGGTTTAGTTAAAAAAATGGATATGGTTATGGATTTGGACATCCAAGAAAAAACCGGAATCATTGAAGTGGATAGCCAACCGTTTTGAAATTGAACGGTGACTTTTGTATGCAAAAATCTTGTTATTTGAATATGGTTTTGAATTTGGATGTGATTTTCTCCGTCTAACCAGATATTTTGCACACCCCTCCTACTGTAGTCACCTATAATTTCAATGAATCTGTGCCCTTTTGTTCTCACTCCATATCTATTTAGAGTTAGAAAGGATATGTTACCATATCAATGTTTGAATGATAGTCAAAAAATATGAATTGGGTCGAAATATCTATGGTGAACTTATGATATACAAACATGTAACAAAATGAACAAATAATGGATACTACAAATGCAAAAGCTGGTATCCACATAGCGGAAAAAAAATATGGAAACCTGCAACACATATTTATGTTTTAACAAATGAAATTCAGGACAATAACAAATCAAAAAAGAAATTTATAGAACAACCATTATGACGCAAAAATTTCAAAGAAAATGGACAAGTGACAGATATATAGTCATAGGCGTAGCAATCCAAAATGGAAAATATCAAAACTAGAAGAAAAACAACATCTGAACCAAACCACAAGCTCCTTAATGGTGCCAACATATTCTAGTAACAAGCACAATCAAATGACTCTGACAATAAATAAGACTAGGAAAATTCTCACATTGAACGCCATATAGAAAAATAAAATTAAAAGCATGCAAACAGAACCATTATCAAGCCAAAACAGAACCTTGGAATTTGTCAATACTAAAAGACCACCATCCCGGTTAACTTGATAGGTTATATGTCATAGAAATAAGATAGAACAACAGATATGTTAATAAGATAGTAATCAATATGAGTAAGAAGCATACATCACAGAAGGTGTAAAAATTACCTTCAACAGAAAGCAGACCGTTATGAACTTTACATTCACAGAAGACGTATCTACAAAGGTGAAGACTTTACATTCACAGAAGAAGTATCTACACTACGCGCAGTAGAAGCAGACTATACATAAGGAACTTTACCAATACCATTAAATGGACCATCTACTGAACCAATACACACTCTAACCAATTTAGACAATGTCAAGAATTTAAACCCTTCATCTGGTACATCGTTTTCATCACGATTCTTCTCGCTATGTATATAGATAGGTTCAGCATGAAAATCTTCTAAGATAGGACAAGCAGAAAGAAAACTTATGTAATCATTCCGATTTTTAAAACAAACTTCTTTTAAATGTAGGATTTTGAGCAATGGAAGATCAACACACGAAGTATCACTTGCAATTTTTAACCACAGAAGTTTGAGAACAACGAGGGTTTGGGAGATAAAAATAATAGGTTTCAAGGGTGTGAATGCAAAAGCAAGATTGCTAAAAATGAAAAAACAAATAGGTAAAGAAAACCAGAAACACAAACGAAGGAATCACATAAAATTCTGAAAGTACTAAAATAATAACAGAGGGAACAAATAAAGCAATCCAGAAAGGATTCTAGCTTAATGAAAAATATCCAAATCAAAAGCAAAACAGCATCTGAACCATGAAGTTTATCTAGTCTATACAGGATCAAAACAAATGAAGACGGAGAGTTTGGAGCAAAAAAAAATTGTATGCAACCAACGGAATAATTATAATTATAGAGCCACATGGTAGTTCACCCTAGAATTTGTCAATACTAAAGAATAATTCTAGTAATGAAAAACAATGATAATTCTAGTATTCATCCTTAAATTCAAAAGAAAGGTTACATCTCAAAGATATCCTTGGACGTGAGAACAATTCTTCTATAAACTGGCCTTTTTCCAAAAGCATTCCATTAGTAGCAACACCGATTTTCATGTCCCGTAAAAGTGTCGCATTTTGCAAAATATATGTTGCAAATCGAAGATCATTTGCTGAGCCGTTAAAGTTTAAAATTGTACATATTCTCAGGCGAGACGAAACACATGTAATCACCGAAATTGGATATTTCCATTCTTTGGATGAGTTGCTTATTGTCCACTATCAAAGGATAAAAAATAACAATTATCAAAATATATGGAGAGAAAAAAAAAAGAACAAGGAAATAAACAAAGTACTCAACAAACCTTTGTAATATAAAGATTTTGAAGCATGGGGCAATTGCGGAGCAGTTCCACTACTCCACCCCAACAATGAAAGGATGAGCAAAGAAACAATAGATTAATATATGTAAGGTTTGAAAAAACTGGAATGGCTTTGAAAGAAGCCTCTTGATTTGTGAATCTTGTTATTATGCGTAGATTCTTGACATTATCAATACCATTAAATGGAGCATCTTCTGAACCAATACACACTCTAACCAATTTAGACAATGTCAAGGATTTAAACCCTTCATCTGGTGCATTGTTTTCATCAAGATTCTTCTTACTATGTATATAGATAGGTTCAGCATGGAAATCTTCCAAGATGGGGCAAGCAGAAAGAAAATTTATGTAATCATTCCGATTTTTAAAACCAACTTGTTCCAAATGTAGGACTTTTAGCGATGGAAGATCAACACACGAAGTATCACTTGAAATTTTTAACCACAGAAGTTTGAGAACAACGAGGGTTTGGGAGATAAAAATAATAGGCTTCAAGGTGTGGTTATTCAAAGAGACAAACAAGTTCACAACACAACGCCGTTTTGCGGCTTCTAACCATTTGTCGAAGGTCATGAGAGTGTACACATCGCGGTGTCTAAAATTACAGTTAAGGGAAAACGTTTTGATGGGTTTATTTGTTGCCAGAGAGGAGAGCATGAGAGTATTGACAAAACGACTGAAGCGATGGAAGGCGTCATAGTCTTGGGTGGTGTCATCTTTAAAGATGAGAACGGGGAGTGAATAACAAAGTTGGATCCACCGTTTCGAAAGAAGGGTGGTAGGGAAGGCATGTTTGATTGGGAGAAAAGAGAGTATGTGACACAACAACTCATCTGGTAGATCGCTGATTCTATCAACCAAATTGTTTCCACTATTGTAGAGTGAATCCTGTAAAAAAAGAATGTGTGTTAGTTTACTATTATATAAGTCTCATGCAGACCAATACTAACCGGATAAAAGAGCATTTTAGTCGTTATAAATCTCAATTTAAAAAAATATCAGTTTAATCCCTTAAATTGAACAAGGACGATAAAAAAATTCATATTACCTAATAAAGACTAAAAAATTTAGTCTGTGTATTTTGTGGAAATCACAAATATCTTGTTGTTAACAAATAGTAGAATCTCGAATACAAAAACAATTTCACGAAATCAGAAAGTAGCTAGGGTTTCATCTAAAAAGAATAAAATCAATGTTTCACGCTGAAACAGGAATTTTTTAACATGTACAGAGTGTAAATAAGACGAAGAAAGAACCTTCTCTTTTATCTCAGTCGATGCTCGTTTTCTCTTCTTCATAGCTGAATGAATAAATTTCAATTCTCCACCTTGGTTTGCATATATAGCAAAGAATTTTTTTAGCAACACCCCATGTATTTTTTGTTATACCCAAATTTACTTAAAATTTTTATACAATACCCAAATTGCCCTTTTCATATTAATTATCATAAAACATTGATTTCATTGTCACTATAAATTTTCACCCTCTCTCACCTACGAACAATTATGGATTTCAATCAATCTCAACGAAAAACTAAAGAGTGAATCAAAATGTTTTTCATCCATACTCTTTTGTGCTTATATGCTACACTAAGTAAGTGAAATTCTTCTTTTGTTCAATCACGGCGAGTTTTTATATTTTGTTGTTGTCCAAGTGTTGGTTAGTTATATGCTACAAGCGATAGTATTTGACGGTGCACATTAAATTAAACTGTGTGAGTACCTTCATAAGAAATATTAGGTAACGTGTACATGAGGTTAACATAAATTGAGTTTAAGTAGGTACATATAAACTCAATTTGCATAACCTACTTAAACTAAGTTTACATATACATACTTAAAATAAGATTATGTAGAATCATGTAAAAAGATTGAGGAGGTTAACACAAATTTCAGTTTAAGTATGTACACTTAAACTCAGCTTACATGACATACTTAAACAAGATTTACATGTACCAACATTAAATTTTGAAAGAGGAAGAACGATGTAAATGGTTTTGGGTGAATTTGAAAATTTAATTTTATTTAAGGGTAATTTTGTCATTTTAGGATGTAACCTAAATAAAATAGGGTGTAACCAGAAAAGTTCTATAGTAAAAATACATTTACAAGAGACATTTTGTTCAACGAAAGTTTTTTTTTTTAGCAAATGGTCTACAAAAATTGATGTAACTCGTTCACCTACATCAATTTTTGTCGATCAAAATGTCTCTTATAAATAGGATGAAAAGAGTAATTTGTTATTTTAAAAAATAAATAAAAACCAACAAATAATATATTAATGCAATATATTATCTATACTTATTCGAGTTCAGAGTAAATAAGCAATCACCCCCTAAAATTGCAAGTTTTGTCAATTACCCACTGAATGGGATGGTTTCTCACTACAAATTATACTTTTAAACAAGTTTACCCATAAAGTTGCTAGATTGATGGTCTTAAATAAAAACATATATTTATATTGTATTTATATTATGTTTATTATATCATTGGTGTTTGAAAAAGATAAACATAGTTTGTTACGATTTAAAAGTGATAAATATCTGTACTTATCATTTTTAAAAAGGATAAGTATGATCTTTTATAATTAAAAAGTCACAATAGTAAAAAGCGATCAAACGCGTATTAGTGTCCATCTAGTGTCCTTTTGGATGCTAGTTAGTTATATATTAAGAGGATATATGTTTTCTTTTTCAATGCTTTTTTACTTCAAGTTCTATCTTTCATTTAAACTTTTATATTTACAATTTTATCATTTTACTTTATTATTGAAATTATTAATTAAAAAATGTTAAATCCCGTTAAAATAGGAACAACACTACTACAATAGAAATTTAAATTATTAGCTAAAAGGTTAAATCTCAATAAAATAAGAACAACACAACAATATTTCACACTATTAAAAAAGTTTATTTAAATCTTTTTTTTAAGATGCTAAAATGAAATAGGACAAAACTTAGGTACAATTCCTTAGGTGCTTTTCGTATGATTCTTAACTAAAAATACAACTTTTTAGTAGATAACAAACTTTGAGAGAGTTATGGATTTAAGGAAATCATGGTGAATTTAGTTAAGAACCATACGAAAAGCACCTAAGGAATTGTACCTAAGTTTTTTCCAATGAAATATATTACCAAAACAAAGTGACCTTCTAGTACAAGGTGTACCAAGGAAGACACAAAAAGTTTGTACACAATTTACAAAATATAAACAGGAAAGAACACTAAAATCCAAGCAAAACTATTAACCGATGCCCAAAATGGTCGACGGACTAAGCCAGCAAGGGTGATAATTGAGGGAAAGTGAATCAACTTTAGCCTTCAACCACATGAAAGTGAGGGACTTAATCTTATCTACCAAATGCACAATTGAGCTAACCTTGCCATTGAATAACCTGTTGCCTAAAGGATGGAACGACGCGCCTTAGAAGCACCCGCAAGAAATCTAAAATGATGAAAATGGTGCGCTACTTGAAAAGGTGAGACCATAGACACACCAATCTACTGATAAATAAGAGACCAAACGGAACCAAAATGATTACAATGTAAGAACAAATAAGATGAAGTTTTCATAAATCCACACCCACTTACGCACAAAGGGAATCATTACCAATAACTCCTCGTCGAAGAAGATTACCCTTTATAGGCAGCCTATCGCGAAACAGACGCCACACACACAACATTACCTATAAAGGGGCGTCCTTGTGCCAAAGAGATGACATCTCCACTGTAGAATCAATTAGAGGCTGAAAAGTCATATAATTATAAGCACTACGGACAGAAAAAATGTGAGAAGATTCCATAACCAACAATTAACTTTGTCAACCTGCAAAATCACATTCTGAAGTAATAACGTAAGTTCTTCCTCCAACGCCAATAACCTCCACCGCCATCTCCACGCTTCCCCACCCTCCCACCAACCTAACTGATACATTTCAAACACGGTTTTCTCTTTATGCTTCGACAACTCATATAATCTACTAAACCTATGACGAAGTGGGACACCACCAAGCCACACTTTCGACCAAAAGAAAGTATTTTTCCCATCTCCAACAGAGCGACTAACATGGTCCCTAAACCACTCCTCCCTACACAACGCGGCGATGTCACGCCACCACGTAGATGATGCACGCCCTCCCTCTCTCACCTGCCTTCCCTCCTCACCATAACGTGTTGATATCACCTTAAACCACAAACTCTCCCTCTCCACCAACAACCTCCAACACCACTTCCCTAATAAAGCAACATTAAACTCCATAATTCTCCTTACCCCCAAACCGCCAACCTCCTTACTACTGCAAACAGAGTTTCAATCAACCCAAGAAATT
>Ga0315914_1009968_pt1 | contig 11987 bp, 4 predicted proteins | sample MpolenodulesMG_FD_203920 | JGI IMG/M metagenome (GOLD analysis project Ga0315914, IMG submission 203920) | Medicago polymorpha root nodule microbial communities from Los Angeles, California, United States - elongated nodules | ecosystem: Host-associated > Plants > Roots > Nodule | place: USA... | reverse complement strand
ATGGGTCCCACCAAATCATGTGGGTCCCATATAAGTTTAGTGGGTCCCATATGAATTTTAACCAATCAAAGAGAGTGTGTTGAAAAGTGTGTGTTAGAATGTGTGTTGCTAGCATTTCTCATTTTCAAATGTTAGGCTTCCAAAGAGTAAACTAGGCCAAAGTTAAGTCCATTAATAGAGGAATAGAGGAAGTCGGGCTTTGAATGTAAAACAGAAGGAGGATTACTGCTCTTCCCCCAGCACAAAACACTCGCACCCTGCAGCCATGCCCAAAATGCCCCTGCGCTAGTTAACTAACGCAAGTGGAAAATAATGTGTAAGTTAAGTTGTGTGGCGCAAGTTAAGTTGAGTGGCGCTAGTTAAGTGGCGCAAAGTAGCTACTTTTTTTAAATTTATTTACTATTTTCAAATTATGTTATTTACTTTATTCTAAAATATTTTATTAACTTTATTCTAAATTATTTCTTCAATTTATTCTAATTTATTTATGCACTTACAATAAATATTTATTCGAATTATTCATTAAATAATTGATAAATATAACAAAATTCATTAAATACAAAATTAGAAAATAAAAGCAAATATAAATTAAAAAAAAATGAGCAAGATTAATACATATAACAACATCTCATTTTATTAATCAACTTCATACAATAATTGATACATTGATACATTTATTCGAATTCACTAAATAATCTACTTATTTTCTTTTTACCCTCTTGGGGTAAATAGTGATCGGTTATGGGGTAAATAGTGAGCAGCCTTCTTGGAGGAAATACATCATCAACCCCTGGGCTAATTTTAAATTTGGTTTTTTTTATACCCCAAGAAGATTCTTTTTACCCACGACAAAAAGTTTTTGGGGTAAAAAGAAGCGAATTTAATTTTATCCCAGAGGTTGATCACTTACTCCAAGTTGGCTACTCACCATTTACCTCCTAACCAACCACCATTTACCCCAAGTGGTAAAAAAAACGTGTAAAACTTGGTAAAAAAAAACGTGTGGATTGAATGTTGAAAAACTGACCAAAGACCAAAAAACGTTTGTTCTTTAGTTCTGACCACCGGCCAACGTGTGTGGGTTAACTCACACAGGGGTATTAATGTCTTTTCAACTGGATGCGAGCGTTTTGTGCAGAGAGAAGAGCAGTAATCCAAAAGGAGAGGAGAATGAGTCGACGGTGTTAATATGTAAATGGGGTGTGGGGGAGAGATTTTGGCATGTTACTTTATATTTGGTTCAAAACTTAAAACAATCAAATTATTCTCAAATCTCAGTGTAGTTGACAGCAATTGAAGAACCTAGGTAAATCTGGTTTTTGGGGACATGTCTAATAATAACTATAAAAGCCATGCAGAGTTTCTTGCTATTTCCCAGAGTCTAATTGTATCACTTGAATCATTTTTTATTGAATGAGTGTCTAAACTGACATAGTGTCTACTATAATTTGGAATAATATACGTCATCCACGAGTTCATTACTTCCCGAGTCAAGTGTGAGTGTGTTTTTTTTTTCCTTCCAGAAATGTGCTAGAGGTGAGAACTATTGCTCCCAAATGCTCAGAGGGGTGGAACTCCAAAATCATAAATACATCAGAATCCCACCTTTAACATGTTCTTTGTGGTGCTCTAACTTTGAACATCGTAAGCTAAATATAAATTCCAACATAAATACTTTTGAGATTTGTATTCTTTATAGTCTTTATATAAGTGTCTTTTCTAATTTAAATTTTCATTTATATAAAAAAGTTCGTAGTAGTAGTAGTTTCCACGTATAAATTCACTATGTGACTCTTGTTGGGACAATGGAATTTGGCAAAGCTCAGATGCTTTTATTTAAATGTTTTATGTATGACTTTTAACTTGACTACCAATTTTCCCTTAAAAAAAAAAAAAAAACTTAACTATCAATTTATTTTTTTAAATCTATAATTTTCTCAAAATTTTCTATAACCACAAAAGAAAAAGGTTTTTTGTTTTTTTTTTTTAAATTTGAGATGTCTATGAGCAATTGTTAGATGTTTAAAGAGCAATTTTCAAATTTTTGTGAAGGGGTAAACATAATGTCAATGCTGGGCTTCACAAGTAACCCGAGGTTAAGTCCATGAATAAAAGAAAATTGCTTTTCTCCCAAACGTTTTTCCTCGTTCCCACTCAAACTTTCTAAAATAATCCCAACGTGAGTTAACTCACGTTCGATAGGTCCAACGTAAGTTAACTCTCACCAATAAATTGGTGTGTTTGGTTCATTTGTAAACCACACCACACAATCATGAAACTTATCCAATAGATTTGAACATCAAGTTAGCCTTGATTTACTACATCAAGGGGAAACCAATCTGTTTAGGGTTTGAGTTGACGTCGCACTATCTGGTTTAAAGGTTCATCTAGACCAAATTAGTTGTTGACTCAACCACGAAGACACAAGGAGGGTGGACAATGTTAGGTATCGTTGTCCATTTTAGGTATCGACGACGACGTGAGAACCACTTTCTCAATATTTGGTCAGTATATTTCTAAAAGACCGATCGAGTTAAATGCTTCCTTGGTCAGATATTTTCATGATATTCGGGAAAGTTTGATACAACGCAAGGCATACGATGAAATCATGGTTTTCATCGATAAACCAGATGAAGAAGTTAGTTTGGCTAACTCGTGGTCTTGTGTGTGTACGATTATGTTGTTTTACGTTATTGAATTGTGTTGTTGAAATTATTTTTAATGTATGTTGTTGTTGTTGTTGTTGTGTCCTTGTTAATATTGATGTCTGAACAACGTTTTTCTCTGAAATTGATGCCAAACTATTGTTCTTGGCAACGAGAGTTAAATGCCGTTCTTGAAGCGACAACTAACTAAAGTTTACTAGCGAGTCGTAGTTAATTTCCGTTAAGGATAATTCGTTAATCCAAAGTGCGTAAGAATAAATCATGGGTGCCAAAAGAGCAATTTAAAAAAAAAAGAGCTATTTGGGCTTTGAACGTAGAAAAAGATGGGAGAATGGGTAGAGGAATGAGCGACTTTGGCATGCTTGTTTAGAGAGAAATGTTGAGAACCAACCAAAAACATAATAGAAATATTTAGAGGGTCGAAATTCCAAAGTTATAAGATCCCATTCCTACATATAACATGTTCAACAAAGGGGGTGGAGGGAGGAAAAATATTTTAATTAAATATAGGTTTGGTTAAAAGAGGAGGGAATATAGATTTTAATTAAAAGAGTGTTTTGTTGAAAGGGAAGGGAAAATATTTTAAAATTAATTTACTATTTTATCCTTAAACCTAATTAAATACATGACAAAAGAAAAGTTCAAACATACGAAAAACATATCACAATCTCAAGTTTCTTGTAACACGAATTTAAGTACAAAAAATATTGTATAAAAAAGTACAAAATATTACTCTCAATATGAGAAGGCAAAGTAGTCAACATGAAGATATATAAGCGTGTGTTTCATTGTGCGGTGGGGACAATTGATTTTGATAGAATTGATTTTCATTAAAAATAATTTTGATTAAAAGAAGTTTGTGTTTGGATACACTCATATGAAATTGAGTTGAAATATAATTGTGTGTGTGAAAATTAGTAGAATCATTTATGGAGGTAGAATCAATTATACTTAACAACAATCAAACAAGTCAAAATAATTCTACACCTCCAAAATTAATTATGATCCCTCTAAAAGTGGAATCAAACATACACTAAGAAGACAGATCAATCAACAAATCACGAACAAAGCCAACAAACAGAAAATAAAGGAGACAGTCAAGATAGAAAAGTTAACCGTGAAAAGAGAAAAGCAACAACAAACACACAGGGAGATGACACACAAGAGGAGCAGGAAAAACAAACAACAAAATTGAAAAAGAAAATCTATTTTTAAAATTTGTAATGAGGACAATTTTAAAAATCTAAAATAAAATTGAAGATTATTTTGAAATATAATAAAAAAGTTTTTCTTGAAGGAAAATATAATAAAAATTTAAACATTTTCATTCCCTTAAAAAAAAAGGTCTCAATTTAAAGGGAAGCAAAAAGTGGTGCTAGGAGGAATTTGAAGTTCATTTCTTTCCACCCCCTTGTAAAAAAATGAACTAAACACAAAGAATTAAAATATTATCTCCCCTTCCCTCCATTCTATAATATCCGAGCCAAACAAACACTTAAACGATGTACATTCTATCATAATAATACATAAAAATTCATAGGTTGAGTTGGTTTTGATTAAACCGGTCATTCAATCCAATTAAATTTGATTTTTTTTCGTACTACACCCATTAACAAACTGGTTTCACCTTAAAACACTAAAACATCCTTATTTTAAAATCAGAAATGATACATAGACACTCCTGCCTTGTACCACTGCCCACGTGACATTAAATTTTTGTCTCATCCAATCAAAAAAAATCTTCTCTTTCTTCTCTGACTCTCTCTTCTCCCTCTCTCCTCACCTCAGACCTCCACCTTCCGCCGGAAACTCTCTGTCATTTGCTTCCCATCAACTTCCAGTTCTCTCTTCCTCACAGCAGTCACCACCACCACCGTCGTTCAACCCCCTGTCCAGATCTGGAGAAAACTGTTGCAGCCGGTGGCCTCCATATCCTCCCACCATCGTAAAACATCAGATCTGAAAAGATTCAATGACGGAGATGTTGTTGTTGTGTTGGAAGGATGAACGACGGAGGAGAATGATGAGGATTACAATGGTGTTAAGGGAGGAAAGAGGGTGTGATCGGTGGACCAACCACAGTGGTAGTGGTGAGGGAGGGTGGATGGTGTAGTCGGTGGTGGTGATGGAGGTTGGATGGTGCAGTTGGTGGGCGGAATGAAACGGAGAAGGAATAGAAGATCTAGCACGGGAGGACGAGAGATTCGCCGGTAGGTTGTCGCCGGAAACGGAAGAGGCAAAGGACATTGTCGTTGAAAATGGAAGAGATAGAGGACGACGTTATCTCTGGTAACGGAAGAGGCAAAGGACGGCAAGGACCGTGTCGGCGATTGTGATGGTGGTGAACAATGAGGTCTGTGATTTTGTTTCTTCCGGTGGTGAATAGTGAGCACGCAAAGGAGAGGAGAGGAAGATGGTAGGTTTATAAGAATTTTTACAAAACTGCCCTCCATTTAATGTTAAAAGTGCCTTGCCACATGAGGGGTGTATGGAGTGTGTTGCCAGCTGAGGTTGTATACCTATCAGCACTCTTTTAAAATTATATTCTCCGAACTCATCTTTTTTATTTCTATTAAAAACAACTTTTTTTATTTTTATAAAGTGAAACATTCTACTTTTCATCCTTTTCTAATGCCAACTTTTTAAATTAATCTCCTAGTTAACATTTCCCTAGAAATAATAGAAGGGTTCAAAACAAGTTTACATTCCAAGTTCCTTGCCTTATAAAGAAAGGTGAAAAGGTGGGGGAATATATTATCCTTTCACCGGCTTTACCAAAAAAACATCCAATAACACTGAAACTTTCTTTAAAAAAAAAAAAAAAACTGAAACCAATTCCCCTCTTGCATGTTCTCTTGTCCTTTCCTTGTTATCTCATTTAATCATGTTGTAACAAGTTTAATTTCAACTTGCAAATGTTATAATGTCATATGGCCCTAAACCCCTAATAATATTTGTGCCAAACTCAAGTAATCAACTTAATTTTTTTTCCTAATATGTCATACAAATTTATTAATTATTATACACTTAATAAGCTCCTACGGCAATATATCAAAGAATGAAGAGAAGAAGAAAATGGTTAATTGTTAATTCAATTGTTTAAATAAATATCTATAATGTTATTGATTTTGCTGACAATATTGATAACGTTTTTGATATATTCTTCATAAAATAAATTAACAAGTTGGTTTGCAAGTAGCATCTCTTATCCAAATTGGGTTAAATTTTGTGGTATTATTATGATCAATTTGGTAAATAAAATATATATGTAGAACTATTTTTATCAATCAAAAGCCTAGCTATCCACCTGCTCCTCAGGTAGGCACTCACAAATAATTGACCTCAACGTATTGCATGACAGACAAAATATAGCCTGTTTGCTTCTACAATCCACATTTCCACCTGAATACACCACTTTTAACAATATTTTTTAACAATGATTTTTTTTGTTGATTGCCACTTACCTTTATACTGGATAAGCAATGTTTTTAAAAACAGATACAAATGAGAGCTTTGGATTATGATATAATTAGTTGAATTGATTCCACCATAATTTAACATGACGACAAATTATATGGTTGAACTTACCGTGTTTGATCGTTATAATCGTTGTTCAACCTGATTTAACTCAGATTCAATCCAACTCAATCGGTCCTAATGTAATTTGGACAACACCAACCATGAAAGTGACCAATTTTTTACTCAACTAAGTGAATCAAGTATGAATTGACCATTAAACTTATTGAAATGACCTATTCAACCTCATTTTTAAAATATTGTGTATAATTGTAATTTTTTCTTAGAAATTTTCATCTCCCCCTCACCAATACTTTTGTTCTTTCATAGACCAACACTAACAATAAGTAAAATAACTCTTATTCTCAAACAACAATGATGTAAGTGTAACCAACAAGTTCCACTATTTGTCTCACTACTTCTCTCTCTTTCGACCTTTATGTCTTCTATATATATGTCTAGAACCCCACACTCATTCTCATGCTTATTCTTCCTACTACTTTTTCCTATACCACTAAGTCTAATTCCCTTCATCTTTTTTGTCATTCAAAATTTCTTTCACTTTTTTCCTCTTTATTATCAATAGTTAAGACCATGAACAAAGTTAATAAATCTCAAGTTATAGTTCTCTCTATCTTACTTCTTCTCCTTGTGATCACACCCTTGTTACCTTCCTCTCTTAAGCCTAGTTACCTTTACTTAATCTTCAACATCCTTATCATTGCACTTGGAGCTGAAGCCGGTCTTTTGTCGGTGTTCTCTGAACCTTCTGAAGACAAGAAGCAACATGTTTCTGTTACACAACCAAAACATGAAATGCTAGAACAAGAAGAGAAAGAAGCATGTAACATAATAAACAATGCATATTCTGTTTCAGAAGAACAAAATGAAAAGAAGCCTAAGGTGGTTGAAAAATCTGTATCTGAGAAGAAGATTGTTTTTGTTGGTGTTGCAAAAGTTGAAAAGGTGAAAAAGTGTCCTTCAATGCCAAGTATCTTTTTTATAGAAGACGGAGAAGATGATTTAGAAGTGAAGGATGAGGAAGTTGAAGTAGAAGATGAGATTTGTGGTGTTAATGGACAAGAACTTTTTGCAAAAGCTGAAGCTTTCATTGGAAATTTCTACAAGCAGTTGAAGATGCAGAGAGAGGAGTGCTGGGATTCTTAGTAAACCTATTTAGGACTTAAGTATTTAGTTATTTTTTAATCAAAAATAAATAATATTTTTTTTGTCACGTAGCCTAATGGTTAGAATTCACCTTATAAGGTGAATAAGTGGGATGTCTGGGGTTCGAACCCCGCCCCTACATATAATAATGCATTGTCCTACCATTACGGGATATAATAAATAATTTTCTATGTTGTTAAATTAGGAATACTAGTTGTGAGAGGATACATTGTACAGATTTTGATTTGGAATTAGAGGTTATGTTAGTCTTGGTTGCCAATATTCAATTTTCATTATCATCATATAAAGTCCATGTTAAATTGTTAATTGAAAAAATATGAAAACATTGTACTTAATAAGTTATTACATTCCCTAAAAAATTGATAAGGAGAGGGAGAATCTATTTCCAACTATAGTAGTATTACATTCCCTAAGAAAAAAACTACTGTATAGTAGTAATACATCAAATTCAAATAAATTAATTACTCTGAGTACTGTACAGCTGTCCTACATTTATAAGACATCAAATAAAAATTTATAAATAAATGAGTTGCTGCAGCTAGCCTGCATGACCATCAATGTTTGACCGGAGGCTGCATCTTTTGTTCCATACTCGCTCCGTCCCGTAATTTTGACGTAACTTATTTTTATCATATTTTTCTATTAATATATAAAGATAAATAATATTATATAAGATGTCGTTCGATTTGTCTCGATGAGTATTTTCAAAATATCAAATTTTCATAAGTTTTTCTAATATATTATTCAAGATATTTAAGCTCAAAATTATGCATTGATATACGTAATAAAGTTAACTGTGTCAAGTATTAAATGACGGAGAAAGTATTTAATAATAAAGACATAAATGTAATTTTTTTTTAAATATGATAATGCACTTTTTAAGCGAATGTAATTAATCCATCTTTGACTAAACTTAACCTTTCAACATTATATTCTTTAATTGATGGCTTGTGACATGAGTCAACTACTTAGTACAAGCATTTTAAAAGAGACAAGTTTTAAAAATTATCATGAAAGACATTGATGCAAAAAATTGTAGCTCAGAGCAAACTATTTAAAATACAATTAGTTGTTGTTTTCTTGTTTTTCTTATGTCATGTCATGACCAATGAAAAGACCAACTTGTGTGTATTACTAAAATCATGTTGGAATTGTTTTTGTGAAAATGGAATGAATCTTATTCAAAACTATGCAATAGAACACTAGAAAGTGTTGGATTTTCTGAAAGATAAACGATATTTGAACAACTATTTAATAATAATTTTGTGATAACTTTCTCTCTAATACTCACATAATGATCTCTCTCTTGCTTTGATTTTTGTGCCAAGACTTACATTTCTTTGTATTTTTTTGATTGTCCCATAAGTTGTCATATAAAATGGTTGTTCAAATAACATTTATCTTTCAGAAATCAACTCATTTACGCAATCAACATGTCAATGACAATTGGTTTGAGATCAAATGGTCTATATTTCAAGATCGATTTTTTAGTTTTTAAAAATAAATAAATTAAAACATGCTTAAAAGTTAAGTCATTTAATTTCTATCCAACGACCACCATTGACATATTAACCATGTCAATGTGTGACATTGCTCACAACATCAAATCCCAAGTATTGCTTCATACCAAAAGACACAAGTGCCAGGGATTTTTTTGATGTGCATAATATAGGGATTTTTTTATGTGCATAATATATGAAGAAAAGAAAGATAAGAAGTGTTAAATTTCACAAAAACTACACCCTATCTTATCAAATTTACATGAACATATAGTCCTTTTTGCGCAAATATTGTATGACTCTAGTATGAATTGTATGTAGCATTTAATATAGACTAAATATATTAGTTATTAAATAAATTTAAAAAGAGAACTTTCTTTTATAAAGTATAGTCTATGTTGGATCAAGACGATCCACCATGATTCTGACATGACATAACCGCTGTAATAACAAACATACACATAAAATGGCGCTATGACCCTTCATTTATATCTCCGTGCCCAGGCCATAGTCAGATGAAAGGGGACAATGTCTTAATCTGATGGGATACCATCTTTTGTCCCTCTATGAGTTTCACAAAATATCCATTAATTTACACAATCAGAAAAACACTATTCTTATTTGCATTATTTTTGCTGCCAAAAGGCCATTTTTAATTAATTTCTATTTGTTATGTCCAACTGTCTTGTGAAAACCAGTGTATAGATTCCAGATTGATTATTTCACTTAGAAGAATATTAGCAGAAAATATACACATAGCTAGCACAATATGCAGTTAAAAGGTTGACAAAGACAACATTTGCAAAAAGGAATATGCTTACACATATAAGTAATCCACAGATAAAGGAAATTTAACCCTTTCATTATTTCATCTTTTTTCTTAATCTGCCCTTCACTTTTTTATCTTTTGACAAAAACCAAATATTTGTGTCAATTTTGTGACAGGATACATGAAGCTGGTGACAACTAGGCCTCAGTAGTTACAAGGTAATAATAATTCAAAATATTTCTATGTCTAATATGAAAAGCATTGGCTCATACCAGCTGTTTTGGTGTTTTTTTATAGGTTTATTTTATTATTTACTTAATTGCATTTTTTATCATCAGTTTTACTCGCTTATATAATTGGTTCTTTTTCAAAATTCAATTTTATGGTCTCATTCAAAAAAATTGACAAAAAATAGTAAGTTTTTCTTTTGTTGTGGCATAAAACCTAATCCACTCGGACGATTATACGTCAACAGATTTTTTGTCATGTCAATAAATAACTTGACATGTCACTTTCATAACAAAGATTTGAACAAGAGACAAAAATAATTGATTTTAAAAAAGAGATAATAAATTTCATGAGCAAGAGAAAAAGAAGATCAATTCCAATTAATTTTGTGACTTATAAGAAATTATATCCCTACAAAATACAAGGATCGAAAACTTGAAATTGTGTACAACTTTGTGAAGACCATATAATGATCTCAATCAATCATAATCTATAGATGGGGTCATCGATCAAAATACTAAAGATTCTTTCTTTACTTTAGTGCTAAAAATTCCATTTATGTTTTTTTCATTTATATGTGGATGTGGCCATACATGGGAGAAGGGTCCATATATATGCAAAGGTATGTTGTAAAGATCCCTATCTTACATCTTTTTTTTTATGTTTTGTTCCCTACCAATATTCTTCACCTCCATGAATATGCAGAGTAACCAAAATTCCATATTGGAGTCATTCTTGGTCCTATCTCCGAGTTAAGCAACTATTTTATGGTGAAAGTGAAATTAATAGCCCAAAATAGACTTGTAGTTTAGACTTTTATCCAAAATAAGCGAGAAAGTTACTCTCCTTACTTCTCAAATTTCTCTTCTAACACAGTTTTTCCATCGATTGAGGAGTCTCGTATATTTACTTGTGTAACAAGTCAATTTTAACTTACAAATGTTATGATGTCATATTTTCCTAATATTTTTGGCAAAATTCAACTAATCAACTTAACATCTGGTTTCTAATATGTCATACAAATTAACTAAATACTTGATAAGCTCCTAAACAATATCACAAAAGAATGAAGAGAAGTGTAGAAGAAGAAATGGTTAATTCAATTGTTTAAATAAATATCCTTATAATTGAGCCAAAAAAATAAAATCTGTAATGTTAATGATTTTGCTGACATTATTGATAACGTTTTTGATATTCATCATAAAATAAATTAACAAGTTGGTTTGCAAGTAGCAATTCTTATCCAAATTTAGTTAAATTTTGTGATATCATTATATCATCAATTTGGTAATAGTATATATATGTAGAATTATTTCTACCAATCAACAGCTTAGCATACTACCTGCTATCAGGTAGGCACCTCATAATTGACTTCAAGAATTGCATGACAGACAAAATATATAGCCTGTTTTATTTCTACAATTAACAATTCCACATGAATCCACACCACTTTAAACAATCTTGATTTAAGAATGAATTTATATTGATAGCCAATTATATTTATCATGTGTAAGAATAATGTTTTTTAAAGTAAATATCTAAGTTGGTATTTGAAATTGTAAGGATGAATCAACTTAGTTTCCTTAATTATAAATATTGCAAAACTAGCTATGAAATTACAGGATTGCCCCTGTGTCTATATTTAATTTGTTATCCAATGCATACCTAAGATTATTAAGTTAGTTTCAAACTTGTCATTATAAATACGTTTCCTTTAACGGTGAGCGTCAACTCAACGTACGCTCAAACACGCTCAAACTGATGCCATAATTTGTGGTTTGTTTCTATATTTTCACGGTAGAATGACAATGAAATGCGAGAATTCACGCTTCAACGTAAAACCAAAACATACCATTAATATCATTTTAGTCCATGTAAATACCAATAGATGGACATATTAAATTTACATTTTACAATTTCAAAGATCATTTGAAAAACCACAATTTCAAGAGTATTTATTGTTTTTTCTTAGAAATTTTCTGCCTGCCCTCACCAATATTTTAGTACTTAATTTCTTAGAGTGACACTGGCAATAAGTAAAATATGTTCCACTATTTGTCTCTCTACTTCTCTCTCTCTCTCTTTCAACTTTTATGTCCTCTATATATATATATATATATA
>Ga0315914_1009960_pt1 | contig 11993 bp, 9 predicted proteins | sample MpolenodulesMG_FD_203920 | JGI IMG/M metagenome (GOLD analysis project Ga0315914, IMG submission 203920) | Medicago polymorpha root nodule microbial communities from Los Angeles, California, United States - elongated nodules | ecosystem: Host-associated > Plants > Roots > Nodule | place: USA... | reverse complement strand
CTCTTTCTAGGTAGAGGCTTAGTTAGTCTACTAGTATCAACCTTGTTGCCCCTCTTATTTTTGTTATTCAAAAAAGATAGAATATGCATCATTTTCTAGATAAAAGTATATTCAAAATTATAAAAAATTCAGTAGCTAAAATAATTGTAAGGAAATCTATTTAAAAATTCAAAAATAGTTAAGTTACATACAAAATAATTTAACCATTTTAGGTGGGAAAATTATTGGTCAGATTTTAATTACTTCCATGTTGAACTTTGGATAACTAAAGTCTGCTTCTCTTAAGAACCAGAAGGTTAACATGATAAGTAAAAATAATTCAACCTTTTATTACTATCTTGGCTACTCAAAAAAGTATTACAAAAATGAAAGACGTATTCTTTTCTAGACAAAAGCATATTCAAAATAGAAAGAAAAAAAAAAGAGTATCTTATAATATCATATTATTTAATTTCCATTACTTTTGGCTATATTAAAATTTTTAGTAGATTAAGTTCTAAAATATGACAACAGAATGAATAGAAACAGTGATGTTATCAACTTTCCATTACTTTTCCTTCAATGATTGTGCTAAAGTACACTAATCTATTTTTCTTTTCTTTTAAAAAGAAGTGTTGGAGAAAGGTACTTGTGGAACATTTTATAGTGGAAAATAAAGATTACGTTGGTCTGGTTGAATTGGGTGGGACATGAAATCTGATGAGAGCCAAATAATTACTTATCTTGTTGTTCAAAGATGTGCAATGCATTGTAAGATTTGAAACTGAAACCACCCTTCTTATGTCTTGGTGAGTATATTTCTTAGAGTTAACCATGACATGTCCAGTTGACCAACATGTACATTAGAGTGTACTTCCATTAGACTTTGCTTTCCATCAGAATTTGATTCTATCAGAAAATGTTCCCATCAGAATTTGTAAGGATTCATACAACTTTTGATTAGAGCTTTGACTCTTATGTTCTTCAAATGTCCAAGGTCCTTAAATAGGAGAAGAGAATAAAGTCGTTGTTTGAAAAAAGTGTCAGGGCATTAACTCTCGTACTTGAGGTTTCTTTTGCTTCTTTTGGAATGATCTGTTGCATTCTCTTTGCCTTTTAATTTTTTTTTTGTTTCTGCACTTGGTTAGGATAAGATAAACAATGCCTCAGAACTTGAGAAGAAGGCAAAACTAGTCATAGTCCATAAGAGTTGACCATGACGTGTCCATCCGAATGTTGACCAATGACGTGTACGTTATAGTGTACTTCCATAAGACTTTGCTTTCCATTAGAATTTGTAAAGCTTCGTGCAACTTCAGAACATAGTCGTAGTCTTTAGAGCTTCTGTTGAATACCAATACCAAAAGCATTCCTTTGCATTCAGATTTTGGTGTTTCAGAACCAACAGGTTGACTTCAGAATTAGAATTTAATTTTGTAGTCCTGCACACTTGAACACACATTTGTGTACCTTATTGTTTCATACATTGTTATCATCAAAACTTCAGAGACATTGTTCTAAAACTCACTTTGGTTCAACACTATCTATCTCTCTATCTATTTATCTATCTATTATTATTATTCTTATTCGTATTATCTATACTATATATAAAGAAAATAATATCTTTCAACTTTTTTGGGCTGTTTTTTTCTCTTTCCAAAAATGTCCTCAATTTTCAATTCAAATAATATATGTAATAAATAGATAAGAATAAATTTAAGGGTTAAATATGTTTTTGGTCCCTACATTTTGCCTCGTTTTAATTAATAGTCCTTACATTTCAATAAATGTTTTTAAAATCCCTACATTTTTTCTCCGTTAGCACAAATAGTCCCTGCTGTCAAATAATTAACGAGAAGCTGACGTGGCAGTTTGTGGGCCCTGTTTTTTTAATGATATGGCAAACACTCAGATACACATGTCATATCCACATGGAAGTATATGTGGCAATTGATCCCACTCATTAAATGACTATTAATTAAAATATTGATTAGTGTTAATTTTTATTTTAATCAAATAATTAACACTAAAATACAATTAAAACAATGTAAACAGAAAGTAAAAAGACCCTACAAATAACAAAGCCAAAAAATAGAAACCCTAGATTTTCATAAAGTCCTCCTTCGAAGAACACTTAGCGGCGCAACCCAAACCCAGTTCGAATTCGAGTTCGTTGAATCCGAGTTCTTGTTCGATTTCTTGTTCATTTTCGCGTGTTTAGTGTGTTGGCTGATTTTCGAGCTATATCTGTGATTTTCGTGTTCGTGTTTTGTGGTTCAGGTATGTTAACTTTGAGGGTTTCTATTGTTTAATGTTTGTTTGTTTCTTTCGATGATTCTTGTGGTCCAAAATGGTTTTGTTATTGTTGTTTACTATTGGTAATAAACTATTGAGTTGATTTTTGTCCTTTGCTTTCAAGTTGATTTTGTTTACTGTTTTTTTCGATTTGAACATGGGAAAAGGGGTTTTTTGGTGCTTTTTTGTTGTTGTATTGAATACATGTGGGGTAGAGCAGTAATGTTGGGTTTGAAAACTTTATGTTTGGAATCAGCTGTGCTTCCGTTTTTGCCCTATAATCAGATTGTATGTTGGAACTTACCGTTTTGCCCTTTGTTTTGGTAGGTATGGCTTTTACAGCTATATTTCATGTTAAGGGTTTTTTTGTAAGTGACTATGGGATGAAGTATGTGGGTGGTGCTACTCATGCACTGGATGGTCTGGACAAAGATAGGTGGTCTTTTTTTAAGATTGAAGGAATTGTGAAAGAGTTGGACACAACTACTGGAGAATTTAGAATGTGGTGGAAACCTACAACTATATCACTGGATTCTGGTTTGTTCAAGGTTGGTGATGATGAAGATGCTTCCATAATATCAAAGTATGCTATTGATCACAATACTCCAGTTGAAATATATGTGGAGTATGTAAATGAAGCTAATGCAAATGCAAGTTATCCTGTGTGTTTGGACAATTACAGTGTGAGAAAAGACAAAGGCAAGGGTGTGGCTATTCCTACTAATGATGATTATTGTGAAAGTGAGCATTCATATTTGGATGTAAGCATTGAAGACAGTGAAGAAGAGAGGGACTTGGGGTTAAATGATGGATTTTAAGGAGAGCTGGTTGAGTTTGCTGGTGAAGGAACTTCTCAAGTTAGACAACCTAATGGTGTTGATGATAGTAATGGTCCACATGATGGTGATGGTGCTGATGAACTTAATGAGGCTGAAGATGATTATGTGTCAGAAGATCTTGATAGTGTAAGTGATTCTGGTGGTGATGGATGTGCTGAACCTAAGCCAAGATATCCCAAGTTTAGAAGTGAAGATCTTACTAAAACCTTTAAGTTCACTGTGGGCATGGAATTCTCTTCACTGAAACAGTTCAAAGATGCAATTCTTGAACACAATGTGTTGAATGGAAAGCAGGTAAAGTTTAGGAAAAATGATGCAGATAGGGTTAGGGTGGTTTGTAAGTCTTTTGACACTTGTGGTTACACTGTGTTTGTTAGTAGGGTTATTAGGAGTCACACTTTTAGGGTTAAGACACTTGTACCAAAACACACATGTGGGAGAGTCTTTGATAACAAAAATGCTAAGTCTGAGTGGGTAGCTAAGGTTATCTTTGATAGGATGAAATGCTCTAAAGGGATGCAGATTAATGATGTTGTTACTGAAGTTAGAACCAAGTATTCAACTGGCATAACATTTCCAACAGCTTTTAAAGCTAGAAAAATAGCTAGAAAGCTTGTGGATGGTGATAATGTCAAGCAGTATGCATTGTTGTGGTCCTATAGTGAGGAATTAAAAAGAGCATGTCGTGGAAATAATTGTAAGTTGCACATTGAAAGGCCTGCCCCTACGTTGGAGCCTAGGTTTGGAAGGTTTTACTTATGCCTTGATGGTTGCAAGAGGGCTTTGAAAATTGCTTGTAGGCCATTCATTGGTGTAGATGGCTGTCATTTGAAGAATAAATATGGTGGACAGCTACTAATTGCAGTGGGAAGAGACCCTAATGATCAATACCTGCCAATTGCTTTTGCAGTGGCTGAGACTGAAAGTAAAGAAACATGGAGGTGGTTTTTAACAAACCTACTTGATGATATTGGTGACAGTAGGTGGACATTCATAAGTGATCAACAAAAGGTAACTTTAGCTTGTGTTTTAGCACTTTATGCTCCTTTCATTTGATGTTGTTCTAGACATATTCAAAATATTTAAATTGTTTTGTGTGCCTGTTTTTTTGTTATTGTAGGGATTGATCCAGACTTTTGATGAGATGCTTGGTGGTCTAGAACACAGATTATGTCTTAGACATCTCTATGCAAATTTTAAAAAGAAGTTTGGTGGTGGGACACTTATAAGAGACCTCATGATGGCTGCAACTAAAGCTACATATGTGGAGGCATGGGAGAAGAAGATGCAACAGATCAAGAATATCAGTGAACCTACATATGAGTGGCTGATGAATATCCCTAAGAAAGGTTGGTGCAAACATGCCTTTTCATATCATACAAAGTGTGATGTGTTGATGAATAACCTTAGTGAGAATTTTAAAGCAACAATTTTATTGCAAAGGGAAAAGCCAATTATAACCATGTTTGAGTGGATTAGGGTATACTTAATGGGTAGATTTGCAAAGCTTAAGGAAAAATCTGAAAAATATAGAGGGACTATAATGCCTAAACCTAAGAAGAGACTTGACTGGGAGATTGAAAAAAGTGGAAACTGGTTTGCTACTTGGGGAGGGGGGTTAAAATTTGAAGTTACACATTCACTTTTTCTTGATAAGTTTGTGGTAGACTTGGAAAAAAGAAGTTGTTCATGTAACTTTTGGGACTTGGTGGGAATCCCTTGTAGGTATGCAGTTGCAGCCATTAATATGAAGGGTGATGATCCTATTACATATGTGAATAGGTGTTACACCAAGGTTTGTTACCAAGACTGCTATGATCAAATTATTACCAATTAATGGTCAGAATAAGTGGCCTAAGACAAACTACCCAAAAAATTTACCCCCTCAATTCAAACGTGGCCCTGGGAGACCCAAGAAGTTAAGGAGGAGAGAACCTGATGAAGAAGGGATGGAAAATGGTAAGTGGTCAAGAGCACATACCACAACTAGGTGTAAGAGATGCTTGAAAGTTTGACATAACAAGAGAACATGTTAGGCATTTCTTCCTACTGTTGATGATGCTGCAGTAAGCATTGATGAGGTTCAACCTTTACCTACCCAGTCAAGCCAGCCAACTGTTGCAGCACCTGCTCAGTCAAGCCAGCCAACTGTTGTTGCATCTACACAGCTAAGCCAGACCCTTGTTGTTGCACCTCAGAAAAGAGTATGAATTTTTTGCATTCTATTATATTTTTCTCTATTTATTATGCTTTAACATGTTGAATTCTATTATTCGGGGAGGTCTTGTAAGAAAGTAGTTGATGATGGTCAGTCTAGTGGTGTTGTGAAAAGGAAACAACAAGCTGCTCCCAAGAAAAGAAAAGTTGTTGCTGATAACTCTGCTAAATCTGTGGGGACTGAGAATGTGGTAAGTCTTTTAACTTTACTAAGAGAGTATTTACTTGTTGTAACATGTTTAAGAGAATATTTATTTATTTATGAATGAAATGTTATGCAGTCTGGTCATAATGAAGCTGAAACCATAGTCCAAACATTGAAAGTCTTACCACCAAATGTGTTTGAAGAGACAATGAAGCAATTGGCGACTGGCTCTCGAAATGGCATAATGAAGTGGGAGAGAAAACACCAAAGCCATGAGAAGATGCTTGGAAATAAATCATGGAATATTAACTTAGATTATTAGGAACTTTTTTTTTATGCTTGATACGTGTTTGCCTGTGAATTAAGAATTTGTAATCAAGATTATGTAATCAAGCTTTTGATGTGTAATGCTTCATCTGTTTTGTGAACTTTGTGATGAAGCTTAACTTAGGCCCTACTACTACTACTGATGACAGGCTTTTTTTGTTGGTTAACATTTCCAATGTAGACAATTGGAGTACCAATTGCAAGTTCAGTGTGATATACAATTGGAATGCCAATTGCATTTTATGCTATTCAAGTGTCACTTTTTATATTAACTTTGATTGACAGTTCCTTATTAAGCAGTAAACACAAAATTATATTCAGGAAGTGTTTTTCCTGGGTATTTTGTGAAATACGGCTCAGTATATTTAACATCTCAAAATTATCATAACATGTTCATTTTGTAGTTATATAATGTGAGCTTATAATTATGTTAAGTGGAAGGTTTTTATTGTTGTTCAGTTTATAAGGAGGGACTGTGTATAGTTCTGTTTTTTTGGTGTTCAGGAATTGTTTTCCTCGTAGCCGTGCTGTTTTTTTTTCTTCTGCTTCCTCACTTCTGCTGTTGTGTTGTTTTCAATTGGCAGGGGTAGTTTTTGGGTGTAACAGCTTGCCAATTGCACTTCTTGTGCTGCCTTATCAATATATATATATGCCGTTTAAAAAAAAAAATTATGCGTATTCTTTGCACCACAAGTAGTGTATCAGATGATAGGAATTGGATTACTTGGTTATAGTATGAAAAAAGGTTAAGTACTATTATTATTACCTACTTGAAATACCAAAATGCTTTATAGAAGTGCATTACATTCATAAAAGTGCTATAAATTTCACTAACAGTACACAAACCAAACGTACACAATTCCTTCTTTAAAATTCATAAAATTGCATTACATTCACTAACAGTACACAAACCAACTACATAGACCAATACACACATTTGCTAGTGCCATCTAATGTCATTTTCTTGAACCTAAAAAAATAACTTGGCAACAAAACAGAGGTTCAAAAACACTGATACAACAAGCATAGAAGTCACAAATTTCCCTTTCATCTTCTCAGCACTTAACTTCTTGGAAAGCTTGACATTTTTTTTTCTTTGTTTCTTCCATTAACTCCACAACAAATGCAGCAATGTTTGAATCATTTTGAACTGCTTCATTTGATTCAACTTCATCAATTTCCTCTATTTCATCATCAACCCATTTGAACATATTACAAGTTTCATTCTTCATCTGAAAAACAACACAAATACGTGTTTCACATACCATCCAATAACACAAAATAAAACACAAAAGAACATTCAAACCAAAACACATTTTACATACCATCCAATATCTACATCTCCAGAAAGGCCTCCATACATTAGGAGGCTTATTAGAACGATACAAAATGGTTGGAACACCACAATTACAATTTCGGCCTCTGGTTTTTGGTTGCAGAGAAGAACTAGAACCACTTGTACCATTATTTCTCAGTAAGCTACGAGCCATTTAGTGACAGATCGAAAAGGATGAAGGACGAAAAGGATGAACAACAAAAAATTTGGGGAAGATGAGGGATATGTGATAGATCTGCGCAAGGAGGAAGAAGAATTTTTTTGGGAATTTAGGGATTTGAATCACCAATGAAATGGGTTATATCCATGGGTCGGATCAAATTAACTATTCAATTCGGTCAAATCCATTAAAAACCCGTATCAAAAAAAAAAAATTGCCACGTAAGCATTCTGTTTGGTGATTGGGCATAATTTGACGGCAGGGACTATTTGTGCTAACGGGGAAAAAATGTAGGGATTTTAAAAACATTTATTGAAATGTAAGGACTATTAATTTAAACAAGGCAAAATGTAGGGACCAATAACATATTTAACCCTAAATTTAAATATTAAAGTAAAAGTGTAACAAACAAAAATGTTAGGTTTTTCCTTTATCATTTAAAAAGTGTAACAAACTAGATGATTGTATCTATACTTACTTTTTCATTATCCCAATTATACCCTTGAAGAACAACTTTTTCAATAATAAAGATTGTTTTTGGTGTCATTAAAGAAAAAGAATTTAGATTATATTTTTTTTGTTATATTATTGCTTTCATTGAAGAACAACAAATATTTGATTTGATATAATTTGAAAACAAAAAACATTTATATTTTTACTTTTAATTAAAATTAAAATTTCATAAAAAAACATCGTTCATAATTTTCAAAGGTTAGCGCAATAAAAAGAGCAGAAAAACGGACACGTCTTTTCGCTAGTTGTTGTTGTTGTTGTTGTTGTTGTTGTTATTACTATTACTATTGAAAAGATAGGCACTCACGTGCCCGTCTTTCCGCTCTTTATTTTCGCTGACATTGAAAATTATTAACAGTGTTTTTCTATGAAATTTTAATTTGGATTAAAACTATAAAAATATAAATATTTGTTGCTTTCAAGTTATATCAAACCAAACTAATCATGATTATTTATTTCAATGACACCAACAATATAACCAAGAAAAATATAATCTAATTTTTTTTAATGACACCAACAACGACCTTTATTATAAAAAAAAAGTCTTTTAATGGTATAATTGGGATAATGAAAATGTAAGTATAAATATAGTCATCTAGTTTGTTACACTTTTTAAATGATAAATGAATAAAAACCCGACATATATATATATATATATATATTCGTATCATGTTTGTTAATTTTTTCTAATATTTAATTTATTCTTATTTATTTGTTACATGTGTTATTTGTATTCAAAATTGAGGGCATTTTTTAAAAGAAAAATCCAGCCCAAAAGAGTTTAAAGGGGTTGTTTTCTTTATATATAGTAATAGATTATTTATTACATGTGTTATTTGTATTCAAAATTGATAGCATTTTTGGAAAGAAAAATCCAGCCCAAAAGAGTTTAAGCGGGTTGTTTTCTTTATATATAGTAATAGATTATTATTATTATTATTATTATTATTATTATTATTATTATTATTATTATTATTATTATTATTATTATTATTATTATTATTATTATTACAGGCATGTTTTTGCTATTTTTATTGCGCTAATGCGTGTATATTATCAACGATATTTTATAGAAATTTTGAGTGAAAATTACAAATAATGTTTTATATAATTTTTTGATATAAATTAAATTATAAGTGTAGATATTTATATTTTTCAAATGTAACAAAGTCAACAAACCATATTTATCTTTTTCAATGACAACAATAATATAACAAATATAATAAAAATTATTATATTTTTTAATAACGCCAACAATATAACATTATTGTAGAATAATTGGAATAACAACTTTAAAACAAAAAAACAAAAAAGTCAACCCAAAATTCTCTATTGTCGGTGGAAATTAATTTTACACTAATATCTAACGAAATACTGGTATCTTTTTATGCCAGACCATTCGATTTAAAAATATATTTTCAAAAGTGGAGTGATATGATATATATATATTTGACAAGAAGAAACTTATTGCATTTCATTCATAATAATAGTAGAGATGCAAGATGGAATCCTAATATGAATATGGAAACTAGCATGACACAAAGCCACTCTAGCAAAGCTATGAGCGACTTCGTTGGCTTGTCTCCTAATAAACCTAACATCAGAGGTTACTAAATCAGAAGCTAACAGACGTCTACAGTCATTGATTACTACGCTAAAATTAGAGACGCCACTTTTACTGCCATAAAGACTATCTACCACAGTTTTGGAATCAAGCTCAAAGTCTACAGTACTTAGATGGAGATCGCGAATCCAGTACATGGCTGATAATAAACCTAAAACCTCACCCAAATCCAAATCAAGGATCAGAGACATCCATTCAGTCTTGGCCAAAACATAACGACCTTCATCATCTCGAATTCTCACACCAATGCCAACCTGATTCCGAGCTTGAGCAAAGGATGCATCAACATTACATTTAAATCTGCCAGGACTTGGTTTAATCCACTTCAAGTCGTTCGGGATAGCAGGATGCTGAGGGATGGGATGACGAATAGACTGAGCATTCCTTCAACTAGTAAGAAGAGATCATGCACGAGCACAAATAGATTGAGCTGTTTCAGTAAGATTGTTCCATACTTTATTGTTTCGATGCTTCCATATACTCCATAGGGTCACACTGAAAACTTGCTTTTGCTGCTGGTCAAGGTGTTGTAAGATAGCAAACACATTGGTTGGAATATATATATATATAACAGTGTTTTTGGTTACTATATAGTCATTGATTACTGCGCTAAAATTAGAGACGCCACTTTTACTGCCATAAAGACTATCTACCATAGTTTTGGAATCAAGCTCAAAGTCTACAATACTTAGCTGGAGATCGCGAATCCAGTACATGGCTGATGATAAACCTAAAGCCTCACCCAAATCCAAATCAAGGATCGGAGACATCCATTCAGTCTTGGCCAAAACATAACGACCTTCATCATCTCGAATGCACACACCAATGCCAACCCGATTCCGAGCTTCAGAAAAGGACGCATTAACATTACATTTAAATCTGTCGGGACTTGGTTTAATCCACTTCAAGTCGTTCGGGGTAGCGGGATGCTGAGGGATAGGATGACGAATAGACTGAGCATTCCTCCAACTAGTAAGAAGAGATCCTGCACGAGCACAAATAGATTAAGTTGTTTCAATAACATTGTTCCATACTTTATTGTTTCGATGCTTCCATATACTCTATAGGGTCACACTGAAAACTTGCTTTTGCTGGTGGTCAAGGTGTTGTAAGATAGCAAACACATTGATTGGAATATATATATATATAACAGTTAATATCCATTAGATTCAAATTTAATATATTAAACTTACCATGGAGGGAAGAAAACTAGTGTCGTCCCCAAAATTAAGATCTTTGGTTAAAATCCATGAATAGAATATACAGCCAGTCCCGCACTACAACATATATGAGATTAGTAACAATTCAAAATTGTAACTAAATTAAAAATAAATGTTACTATTTCGATCTTGTAACATTTGATAAATATAAGGCAAAGACCATGTGGTACTAAATGATTTCAGTAACACTTGAGAGTATTACTTGTAACACTTAAAAACTGTTACTCATTTAGTAGCTAATTGGTAGCAAATTTGTAGCCAACCAGCAACGAGTTTTAGTTGCAATTGCAACAAATTCTGAATGTTACTGATTTCTAGCTAATTAGTAGCCAATCTATAGCTAACAGTTTTAGGTGCAATTGCAGCAAATTATGTTCCATAAATGTTACTGAAAAGTGAAGACTAGGTAGATCAATCAGTTAAACATTTAGATATTTGATTCAACAAGCTAAAATTGATTGATAATGAAAAGAACAAATACATTACACATCTCTTCAAAAATACAAATACATCGTATATCATTGGAAATATAAAATGAGTAGCTACTACCCTAATTTACGTAAATCAAACAAGTTTAATTCAAATGACACACATCGTATGTCAACTATAGTGAATCTCTGACCAGTCTCTAGAAGAGCTTATCTCCCTTGAACATGCTCATCTCCCCTGAACTTCCAGCAATCATAAGTGTAAACTATGCCCAACAAGTGTATATACTGAACGGGTGATTTTGGAACGCATCCTTCCAGCGACAAAGTTACGTAAAATTTGAATCAATGGGGATGCCATTATGTAACAAGGAAACAAAATTTGTCCAAAGGTGTGACATCTAGTAACAAAACTAATCTCTGACCTATATGTAATCAAGGATAACTCATCTCCGAAGCAAGAAAAAAGCACAGCAAATATAGAAGCAGAAATAAACCAGAGAAAAACAATAAAAAACATGGCAGTTGCAGATGATGAGAACAACATATACCCAACAAAAAAACAAATTAAAGCATTCAGTTGATAAAACACAACAATAGAGGTAACTCACCCCTGAATAGAACCGTCGTCGCAGGACCAAACACCACCCACCAACAGTCCATCATCATAGATCAAAAATATCCCATAACAGCATAAACCAGACCTGTTAAGGAAAAATTCGATAGAATCAGAAGCCAGAACTTCAACTGAATTGAGTTCAAAACGGTAAGTCAGTAACACATTTTTTACAACAATAAATCAGTTTACTGCACATGCTAGCATCTTAAAAACTTTGCTCCAAGAGAACTGAAAGTATACTTATGCAAAAAACTAGGATAAAAATGGTAAAAAAAAAACAACTATATCCCA
>Ga0315914_1009959_pt1 | contig 11993 bp, 3 predicted proteins | sample MpolenodulesMG_FD_203920 | JGI IMG/M metagenome (GOLD analysis project Ga0315914, IMG submission 203920) | Medicago polymorpha root nodule microbial communities from Los Angeles, California, United States - elongated nodules | ecosystem: Host-associated > Plants > Roots > Nodule | place: USA... | reverse complement strand
CTATGACACTCTACCAGAACAATTTTTTTACCTTCCAAAAATTTGGCGTTGTTGTAGAGCCAAAATGTTGTAGTATAGTGATGAAAGATCTTGATGACACCTCTTTTGTATTAGGCATTCCAATACTAGAGATTATTCTTAATGTATTATTTGGATATCGCAAAAGAGTTATATCAATAAAGTTGAAAATGAAATGACATAATTTTTTGGATGCCTTGAATCATTAAGAGAGACTTTTCAGTCTCAAATATTTCCCATTAGAAAATTTATGAATTCGAAAATTAAGTATTTTCCTTTGCTTTGACAATAGAAATTTTTTATGTATAATCTTATTTATATGCATTTGGAAATAACATATATAATTAGATTCTTTGATAGAAACTTAAACAAATCAAAAAACTTGAATTGTGAAAAATACAAACATAAGGATTATTTAAAGAGAACAAGAGCATGCTCACATAATAGATCTGACTATTTGGAGATCATTTATGTGTCAGAGTCTGACTTTTGGATGTAAGTAGATAATACACATCTTAACTCAGAAAATGACTATAAGTATTTATGTCACTTGGTTGCATATTCTTAAAGGTATTGAAAGACCACTCAAGTTATACAATGACATAATTCAGTCATATATTTATTCTACAACAAATTTTATAAAGTTCATTGCCTTATAAATTATTGTTGTTGAATGATAGAACATGTACAGACAAACTTTATGCTAGCTGACCTGTTAATCAAAGACTTGACACCTAAGGTCTTTCATATGGTTGTTGTCATTAAGGATGTCTTGAATTAGTGGGAGTCTCTTTTATTTTATGTTCTATACTTATGTTTTGGTATTGATACAGACTTTATGTTATGATTTTCTGCAGAAATAAAGTTCATGAGGTTATTTTGTTATAACCATTTATGTATCATTTTGTTTAAATATTAAATTTGCAAACTTCAGTTTGATCTCACAAAAGTTTTCAGTTGGATCAGTTGGAAATAGACATGATTTAGAGATCACATTACATGAAAGATGTCAAGCAGTGACGTTATACGTTATACGTTAGTGACGACAGCCTCGGTGGTCCCATTATTAATGTATGAGGTGGACCAGATTGTAAGGTTGAAATCTAAAGATAAATAGCATTCGGACACGCGCCTAAAGAATTCTTATATAATTATTAAGATATGTAGCCCAAGTGGGAGATTGTTGGAATATTTTATTGTTTTATTATATTTCAATATCATTATGTGGGCAAATATCATAATAATAATTATATTAACTATTTTTCCTCAAAAAAAAAAAATTATATTAGCTATTTATCAAATTTGAGCCTTAATTGATTAGTTATCAAATTAAGTAATAATGCTATTAGGTTTCTAATTGGATAATTCATTAAATATTTAATTAGTTGATATGGACTCAATAAGTGGATGTACAAATGACCCATTAACGGAATAATGAGAACCCTAATGACCATCCAATATAAAAGAGGTTATGGTCCCCAATACACCGTACACGGCAAACTATATCTTCTCCCCATCTGAAGAGAAACTTGAGGCATAAAGGTACCGGTTGAGGAAGAACCAAGTCAGCCGCTACTAACTCTATTGTGTGTTTCAGATCATCTCCTCTCTTTGATTATCGTTGTTGTTGAGAGAGGGCTGCATGAAAGCTTTATCCAGATATTCCTAATACCCTAATTGTTTATATCCTTGATAGATCAAACATGTTGTAAATCCCATCATAATCTTGTTCAATGTTTTGTTTGCTTCCGCTGTTGATTTATGATTATTGAACATGTTTTATGAAATTTGTTTTTATTAAGACCTAAATTTCCAACACATATTTCTTATATTGATAAAAGGGCATGCATTGTTGCCCAATAATTATATCATTTTGGAAGCTTGCTGAATTTAGGTATTGATTAGTGCTTGAATATACACGTTTGATACTGATTACTTTCCTTTTAGACTGGTTACAGGGGAAATCTAATATACCGATTATCGATAAAAGTGGTTTTGTAAGGTGAAACATTAATTATTCCAAGGAATTGATGATTATATGGTCAAATGAGTAGACCAATGATAAGAAAATACAGACTGAATAACTTAGTAAATCCAATCCTGTGGCAATGACAACCATTTTGCTCCTCTCAAACATTTTTACAAAAAGAAAACAAAGTGTTTTGTCAAAAAAAAAAAAAGTGTAACAATATTACAACATAAATATAAAATTATACGCATAGAAGTAACAAAACTAATTTCTAGATTAACTATTAAAGATATTATGATAACCAGTATGGTTGAAAAGAAAATGTGATATGCCAGCCTGAATAGAAGGCCACAACAATATATCTAAAATAAAGAGAAAAGAAGACAATCAAGATAATAGTATTTGCTAACTTATTTCATTTCTTTACCATTATCTTAGATTACAAAGCAATAACTATAAGGATTTTGAAATTAGAAAAATAAGACAACAAAGTAGCTAAAAAGCAACTAATTAAATATTGTAAACTAAATGCAGAATCATGATAGTACATAATCTTCTAGTTAACTCAATTGTTAACATTTACAAACAGTGAACCTACACTTCGGTTTCACACCAAGGGTACACATATCTGATGGACAATGAGCATCATTAAAACATCTACGAATCTCTGTAATGAAAAAGGAAAAGAAAAGAGTGTAACTAAAATGGAGTAATATATTTGTTACAAAAACAAAGGCAATTTAAAAAATGGCTTACTTTCAGCATTTGTTGCTATAAGAATTAGAGAGAGAAAGATAGTCATAACATAAACAAACTTGAAAACTTTGTCCATTTTCCCTTATTTACATGTAACAAATGGTTTTTCCCTCAAAAAAAAATGTAACAAATGGTTTTATGACTTTATAACTTTTTTTTTTTTTGACAAATGACTTTATAACTTATAAAGTTTATCTTCTGCTTACTTCAATTAAATTAATTTTTTTGTAGAACAATTAAATATCTTTTAGTTCTTATCAAATCATTATTAAATGTCTCTTAAGTGCATCGATGTGTTTTGTTTGCTCCTTAGAACACCATGAAATGAGGTCATATAAAAAACTTACCAATCATAAAATATCATTTTTTTATAAATTAAATTTTATTATTTTATAACTTTTCATGATATGAAAGGAAAAATCACTAAAAAAGAATAATATTGTTGAATAACACATTTATACTGGTGTATTGTTTTATAAAAGTTAACTACCAAATGTGGCACATTAGCTGTGATTGAGTGTGTTGTTGGATCAAAGTTAACTACAATTTGTGGCACATTAGCTGTGATTGAATCTTGTTGCCCATATGCTACAATTGTTTTAAATACCAGATTGTTTAAAACAGTGTAGCCTTTATTTTTTCAATGATAAAAATATAAGAAAACGATTTATATTCTAACGTTTTCTAAAGTATTGAGGTAGCATGTGATGAGAAAACTAAGAAAATAAGAGGTTAAGTAAAAAACATAAAATCAAACAAAAGAAAAAGAAATAAAAAATAAACAAGAGAAATTAAAGAAAAAATAAACAAAAGAAAAGAAATAAAGAGAAAAAGAAAATTAAAAAAAAGAATATTTGGTGCTAGCTTACTAGAAATTGTTAGTAGTAGAGTTAAAACTAGTCTAAAATGCACTTTTGACTCCTCAAATTTTCAAAACTAGCGATTTTGGCCCCCTAAATTTGAAAATCACATTTTTAGCCCCTCAAGTTTCACCCCTTTAATTTTTGACCGATCAACGCAGATGTGGCACGTTTTAAAAGAAAATAAATTGACACATATGTTATTTTTAATCCACCTGGATATAAAATAATTACAATTATTTATAAAAATTACAAAACATAAAATAAAACAAATTGAAAAAACAAATTGTATCTCTCCTTCTTCTTCTTCGATAGTGTCCCTTAACAACAACTTCTTCTTCTTCATTTCTTTTTTCTCACCGGATTTCTTGTCCAACTTTGCCGGTGAAACATCAACCTCGCCAGATTTTTTTAATTCATCTTCAATTTCAATATTCATCCTCAACAATCATAAATTTAGCCCAAAAATCCAACTTTGAACAAAGAAATTCAGCCAATAAAATCAACGATTTTAACACAGTTACGATTGAGAATCACAAACAAGAAGTCCTCCAAAAAAAAATCATAAATCACTAGGAAGAGATGAGTCCCTCCGATTTTAACGATGGGAGAGAGAGATACTAAGAGAAGAGCGGACGTGATTCTACTTCTTCTGAATTTGTTTGATTCTCAGTTCTATTGAGAATTCTTTTGTTGTTTTTTTATTAGAGAATGAATTTGTTTCATTTCTGTTGTTGTTGTGTTGAAGGAGGGGTTTTGTTTAAATTTTGAATTTCTGGTTATGAGTTCAGTTTTGGAGATGAAGATTAATTTGAAACTTTAGGGGGAAAAGATGGTGAACATGACAGGAACAAGGGAGGAACACAATGAACATAGGAGGAGCTTTAGTGTTTTAATTTGTTTTTTTGTTTTAATTCAAGTTTTGCAATTTTAAAACAATGTTAATTTGTTTTGATTCCAAGTGGATTAAATTAGGCACACCTGAATTTTAAGTTTTTTTAAAAATATGTCCAAATAAGCATTGATTAGGTCAAAATTAAAGGGGGCCTAGCTTTTGCAAAAGGGGTGAAACTTGGAGGGTTAAAAGTGTGATTTTTAAACTTGGGAGACCAAAATCGCTAGTTTTGAAAACTTGAAGGGTCAAAAATATATTTTAACCTTAAAACTATTCCTAGCATCATTTTAGTTTAATTATCTTAGTATCCGCATTATCATTTCAATAGTCAAATCGTTGTAAAGTTTTTCTTATATTTTAGAGGAAATCTATATATTGTCCCTCTAGATTATTTTTTTTATTTTTTATTTTTTTGACATAATCCCCTCGAGATTCATATTGCTATCATCATATCACCGGCCAACAATGAGTCACCCTGCTTATTTTATTACTCATAATGAAATCTAACTCGTTGATATTTTTGTGAGCAGCAGGAAGTATGGTGCCCAAGTACAAAAGATATGACTTGACTAATCTTCTAGCTAATTGATAATTAAATTTGGCAAGTGTACCAAACTTTTTTTAAGTAAAATTGTCTCCTCATGTATTGTGTAACATCCCACATTTTATCTCATGGCAATATGATTAGGACTTTTAAATAATTAAATTATTAGAGTACTTTTGATCTATCTGATTTAACTATAATTAATATTGGTAGAGTTAGATGGCTGTATGGTGGTAATAGAAGTGAGTGTTTGATATAAAACCTTGTTAGTAGCTAAACCTATTAGGCCAAAAACTCTACATTACAATATTGACCTTTCTTTATTCCAATTGTTATACTCCATCCGTTTTAAAATAAATGTCGTTTTAATCAAAAAAATTATTTTAAAATGAATGTCACTTCAGTTTCCAATGCAATAATAACTTTTCTTTTCAATTGTACCCTTCAATTAGTATTATATACACTACTTTCAAAGTATTATTTTTTTCTTTAATGAAAAACAAACCAATAGTTGATTAAGATAATTTGGTAAAATAACATCTCTCTTTCTTTTAATTAATGCATTTTTTAATATGTATGTAAAAACTTTAAACGACATTCATTTTGAAATGAATGAAATACATGCAACCAACACTACACAACACACTTCTGATTGTGTGGTTCTCAATAAGAAAAAGGTAAGAACGAAAAAGTGAGTGAGAAATCTAGACAGAGAGATGAAGAAGACGAGAGAGAGGGGGTGAAAAGAGAGAAAGAGGGTCGAGAGAGGGATAATGGCTGAGAGAGAAATAACGTTGTGTGATGAGAAGAAGAAGAAGAAGATTGAAGTTAATTGAAGATTAAGGAAGCTAGAGTTCACCTTAAAGATCAATTTGGGAATTTCACCATCATCTTCTCTCATTAAGGTAACATAAAATCCCCAACATTAAACCTCTCTTTAGGTGTGTTTAGGGTTATGTTGATTCAGTGGCGGAGCATACTTGGCCAAGGTGGGCCATGACCCACCCCCAATATTTTTAATTATTTTTTATATGTGTAATTACAAATACTAGGTGGAAGCCCATGCGTTGCACGGGTTTGATTATAATTTGTTCAAAATATTTTTGTTAATTAATAATTCACATAAATATGTAATATGGTGACCGACAGAAATAATGTCACAATATTAGGTCGAACCATTTGAAAAGACGGATTATTTTTAATATAATTGAAGAGACAAATAATTATAAATAAACATTTAATAAATAAATGTTTATATTTGTAATCTAAGGGATGAAAATGAAATGGAAAAATACGTTGAGTCAGGGTTGTTGTAAAACCGGCGGTCTAAATCGCATGTTAGTGTTTCCATCTTCAACGCTGAAATTAAACCTTATTGCGTATGTTCAAGACTTTGAGAATAGCTTTTCAAGTAGGAGGTCGAGTTATAGTCTTTTCCATGAATAAGTATCCCTCCTTCAAATAAATATTTGAAAGAAGAGACACCCATAAGTTATTTTATGATCTGCATTTAAGAAGAAAAAAAAGATTTGTCTTTAGAAATATTTTTAATGATTATTCTTTTGAATTGAAACATTTTCAATAGTTGTAATTTTGCGTAATCAAGCAACCTGATTACCAAACTGGAGGTGACTCCAATCTCTCTTGACTTACTCAGGTAAGGACACATCCATCATATTCTTCGACTATCTGAGTTTCACTACTTTGTACTTGATGCTTGAAGACTTCTTACTCATTTTTTAATGCTTCCCATTGGAAATCGTACTTGTTGGTTCTGACATTACTTATCATATTCCGTGATAACTCTTATTCCAAAGTCTAAGGTTTTGCGGATCCCGTTAAAACCTCTACCGTTCAACCTCTGTTGCGCCACTCCGATTCATCAGTTAACTTTAACCATAGACACTAATCCATTGAGACTAGTGAATTTCACACTCTCTCTACTACATGGTTATCAACTTCCTGAATCATCCTTATGAATTTACATGCTGCGATTAAATGGAACAATCTTGCACTTCTCACCACTTCATAAGGATGAACTCACATGGTAGACTTATCATATACTCACACTATTTTCTTTTTGAATAGACATCACATACTTATCGGTTGAGTTTACCTCTTGAAGTAGTAATACTTACTCTTAGAATTCTTTCTGGGCAATCTCGATTCTTAGAATACATCATAATTGATAGGTCACTCCCTAATTCAAGACAACTTGTAGAAATTTATCACCCACGAACACTTATAACTCTTCATCACTTAACTTCTTGTCCTACATCTTCGTATCAGTGACATTTTTCCATATGCCGGAACTTTAAACTCTTGGTCCAAACTTCTCCTTGACCCCTGTACTATTTTACTCCGATGTCACCTTGAATTAACTTGATCTCATTAGTGTTTACTCATGCCCTTTCTTTTTGAAAACTTTAAGATGCAATGTATATCAGATTCTTGATGTTTAAGGGGTTCTATAATTAGAAAAGATTCCTATAAAAGGGCTCGGACGGCACCACGGGATCCCCAGGACAAGCCAACAAGCCAACAACCCATGAAGAGCTGAGGAACTCGCCCCCAACTCGCCATAAGCGGGTAGCCTCTGAAGAAAATTCGCTATGAGCGAGTTTTTGGCTTACTGTGAGTTTGTTTGGGCCCTGAAGTGCATAACTCGAGGTTTTTCATCAAACCCTCAATCTCCAAGTGTCTGAATGCATTTCATTAGTCCAGAGACATAAAATAACAATAATTTCAGGCATGGTAAACACTAACATTAAACCAATACAATCCATGGTGCAATGAGGACTAACTTCCATAATCATCATAAAACTTAACATAAACTTATCTCGAAAGGACTTAACTTCATCCACTTCCATTGGCTTTTCTTGTTTCTCCATTAATCCAATTTCTGCCCCAGACATTAGAATCTTGTCCGTTTTGAACGTCCAAATCTCTAGTTCCATACACCCATTATTGTCTCTGAGAACCCACTTATTCCAACTTATACATTAACTTCCTCGTCCTAACTTTCTCATCATCTTCTAACCTTGAGTCTATGTGACGGGGTATAACTTCACTTTGAATCATACTCTTTCTCCAACTATGGCTCCTACAAAGGCTTCAGACAAATCTTGGAATGTTCTTGAATTCAACACTGTCGAGGTACTTCATCTTACTCCTAACAACACTTTGTACTCTCGGAGGAATCCAACTTCGACTGCTTGGTTCACCGGCCATCTTTTGGCACGATTAGATCCTTACCGATACTTGCTTTGAGTCCTTACTTATTAGTTCATCTCCATCACATACTTTGTTCCTCCTAGGTCCTATTCAGCTCTCAGGCATCTGTTTTAACTGTCGTGTGCTAGATTAAGTTGATCAGGCTCAACTAACAACAACAATTAGGACATTTACCCTGAATCCAATGGCCCCACTACATTAGTTGAAACCTAATGACCCATGGCACGATCTGAATCGGCCTACTCTGATACCAAATGTAATGCCCATACTAAACGTATCTAGAAAGTTTAGCATGTGCATTATCTTTAGTATTGGATACATTAAAATTTACAACATAAGTCTTCGAATGAATAAATAGATACAACAATACACGTTCGTACAACTAATGATACAACACCATCTATCCGATACATAGTCATATAAGCTTGAGACCATATGTATATCATGCAACTGGTACGAACGAGCACTTGCTGGTTATCCATTCGGCCACCTGTCTACTACATTCTGTTAAAACAACCTGCTGATCTGAAACAAAAATAGGATTGGGATGAGACATAATGTCTCAGTGAGTTCTACCTAATCCTAGGCTATAGGCAACCTCGGGGAAACCTACGGTCACCACGTGTCTAGAACATAACCATTCGGTTGATTATACGTGTGTGGAGCATGCTTACCTAGACGATTGTGCATACTAGGACCGTCATAAGGTTCTACATATCATGGCCTAAAAGTCTTGCTAAATGCTCTGCATACCATAGCGGCCAAGGGAACTAAGGCCACTATGTCGGGAACCGACACTATCATGGTTTAACATATCATGTACATAGCATAATCTGACTGGATGATTGGGGAAAACTAATATCGCCGACAGTAAGTTATCATAACTTGTTGCAGAAGCATTTACCTATACATATCATAGTATAATCAAAATCGTATCATAGCATGGTTCATAATCATTCATTATGTTAGAGAGTTAGCGTGTAACAAACAACATTATCTTGGTTTGTTTTACGAATTAATTTTGAGTGGAGTAACCCCAGAATATAATCCCATGACATATCCGGTAAAATTCTTATCTGAGGCTAACACCGGAACTCCTATTAATGTCGTTCGGGCCTACCTTGCGGAGCGTGTCCCGTCCCCCTAACATGAACCTCTTGTATCCCCTTGGTGTGGATAACAAGAGACACGACACTTTCATGTTACTTAGCTTATTAGTCTTGTACATACATAAGGATTTATCCTATTACTTGCTTGTTTGTTTACCATGGGTCCGTGACCTACCCGATTATTGGTAAACCATTACGTGCTTCCTCCTTTTCTTGCATAACTTAGACCTAATGAGTTTAGGTTAGAAACTAACATGATTATTCTCGACTATCTAAGTCAAGGCTCTGCATATTTCCCAATACTTAGAGATTAACTTACTACCCGACCTAAATAATATCATATTCTCTCGTGTGCCATGCCTTAATAAATAGATCAATACTTGCTTCTTTTCCAAGAAAACATTTTAAAAGATTAGCAAATAGGACATTGGTTTGAGGGGTTTACTTTTATAAGAAAAGCACTGAGAGACTGGACACGAAACTGTCATAAACTGCCCGGAATGAGTCGACAACACATTTCTGTGCTGTCAACTTGCTACGACGAGTTCAACTTGCCACGACGAGCTCATGGCGAGTTCATAGCGAGTTGAACCAGTACTCTCTGATCTAACTTGCCCCGGCGAGTCCTAGCTCGCGCGACGAGTTATGACAGTTTAGAACCTGCAAAAATGGTGTTTTTAGCTCAAAAACCTCAAAACCAAGTGACCCAAAGCATAATTTAACTCTATCAATTTCATAGAACACTTGAAAAACATTCATATAACAAGTATTAACATGTTTAGCAAGCATGACATGAAAAGGGGCAACTAATCTCAATTCATATAAACCTAGAAATCAATGTTTTCCTTACATAATTAAACACACAACCCCAAAGGTGGCTTCTATCTAAGAACTCACCTAACAGAAGAAGAGATGAGCTTCAGTTCCCAAATACACTTCATACTTAAACTTCATCTTGTTTCCAAATTCTTTGTTGCAATTCAAACACCCAAGCCTCCACTTGTTCTAACTTTCAACTTATGACCTTTAATCATTAATTCATCACACAAGCAGCTCCAACAACACACATGCGTAACATCTCTTAAGCTTGAGAAGTAAAAGTCCAATTGCATGAAGAGAGAAGGGGTTTGATCAAAAGAGAGGAAGAACATGAATTTTAAGGAGCAATTGTGATTAGAATTGTTCAAGGATCTTGTTTTCATGGTTGCATGCTTGATTGTACAAGAAATGGTGGATTGGGGTAAGATAGAGTGAGAGGCCGAGAGAGAAAAGAGGTAAGGAGGGAGTATTAGTTTTGATGCAAGTGAATGAATGAGAAGGAAGTGAAAAGAAAGCATGTGCATAAATTTATATAGTTTCGGTGAAATTACTGGTTTGCCCTTCCTTAACTTGTAATTTGTGCAAAATCTCATTCGTTCTCTGTTAAATAACAATTGCTCGGTTAAAATATTCTCTGTTATAATAACCCTTCATAAACGTTCCTTCTCTGACACGTTCAATTGATAAAACTTAATATACTGATGAGTGGGATGTTACGCTGTCAACGTAAACATTCCCCGGAAGATAAAGCAATTACAAGAGAATTGATGCTGCTTGCTGAAAAGGACAAATCTATTTATCAAAAGCATAAATAGATCTATCTATTATAAAGGAATATTTGGACCAAGTTCTGAACGAGTACTTAAGAGAAGGAATTGGCTCATCAATATGCTTATAGTGCTACAATCCTTTTTTCTTTTTACTCAAATGTTTTGCAATTGTTAAGTTTGTTATTTGACACAACAACATTATTCTTTTTTGAATTTTTCAGATGACATGCTATAAGTCATATTTTGCTTCTTGAGAGTGAAGAGTTCCCTGATATAAGAATATATATGAAGTTGTGTAATCAAGTTTGGTATAAATCTTAGAGCAATGTTATTTGAACATCAATTTGATTAACAACCACATGGACAACCATATTTTTATAAAGAAAAGTATGCATTGGCATGAAAACCAAAGTAATAAAAAGAGAAAGTAAAAGTATACTGTGAGTATGAGAGAGAAAGTTGTCACAAAAGTTGTTAAAAATGGTTGTACAAATATCATTTCTCTAAATCTTATTTGATTTTGAAGAATACTCTGTTATTTAGCTTCTTTATTCAATTTTCTGTCCCTTTACGTGTAATATTTGTTTCTAAATTTTGTACATTAATTTGAACAAAAATAATTGATTATTATTACTTATACAGGATGTTTAGTTTTTTCTTGACTCAATTTTTACGCTTTTTCAATAGATGTTTTATAGGTTCTTTAAAAAAAAAGTTCTATAGGTACCTAATTTAATATAGCCGATATGATGTAATCTTTCGATTTGAATGAATGAATATCATTTTGTTTTTGTAAAAAAAAAAAAGCTACTTTATTACGCTGTAAGCTAGAGAAGATCGATAATTTGATGGCATGAAAATAGTCTCATAACCATAGATCATGTATTGATTGATGCATCATGTCTGTGTTGTGATAGTAGTTGATGAGGCCTTTTTATTTGAATATCATTATATATTTTGGATATTATTATTGCAAAAAATATAATTGTACCGTGCATTGGAGAAACATTTTCTTTGTT
>Ga0315914_1009957_pt1 | contig 11999 bp, 3 predicted proteins | sample MpolenodulesMG_FD_203920 | JGI IMG/M metagenome (GOLD analysis project Ga0315914, IMG submission 203920) | Medicago polymorpha root nodule microbial communities from Los Angeles, California, United States - elongated nodules | ecosystem: Host-associated > Plants > Roots > Nodule | place: USA... | reverse complement strand
ACATTCTAGTGATGTATTTCTTAGGGCTTAAGTCATTGTAAACTATAAATAGAGTAGCTAGCAATCACAACAATTCATCTTTTGTTCTTGGAATTCAATAGTGACAATTGTTTTCTCTTAATAAAAGGTCTCCTTTATATTAATTGATTTTATGTTCTTCTTCTTCTTCTTCTTCTTCTCTTCTATGTCTATGATGAACATGAGTGAGTAGACTCTTCTTGTCTTGGGATTGTTGGATGATTCTAATGACCTATCCTAATCAAACCAAGCCTCGAACCCTATATTTATATAAATATACTTTCTAATCTAATTTCACTGTTTTTATAATTAATTAACAAGTGAAATTAGACAAGGATTGTGAAACATGATAATAGTCTAGAAAACCTTGAGACAAATAAAGTTTCGTTCTTCAAGGATTCCAATAGCAATCAACCATAAGAATATGCGTGGTTGCTAGAGGAACACACTCACTGAGACCGAAAGGAGATGTGATAGGCTTAAGAGAAACTTGTCTTTAGAAAGTAGGTCCAATATAAAGTTTAGGTTTAGGGTTTGGTTTGTGAAGGGTTTGTCACTAAAATGAACCAATAATCCCAAGGCGCTTTTTGTTATTGTTATTTTTAATCTCTAAAAATCCCAACTTTTCAACTGAACTTTCTTCTAATCACCCTTAAAGGTTAATTGAATTAAACAACTCCCTGTTGGAACGATACTCTCTTTTTACTACTTCGGTAAACCGTGCACTTGCGGAATTATTACATCACCAAAATAACAAACATCATCATGCAAACTTCTCCACACAATTCACATAATTACAACATTCACCAAATTTTACCAATGCACATATTTTCCTAGTCACATATTCAATTATGAAACATCTCATCAAATTTAAGTGCATGCAATGTTCTAGACTCTTCTAGATGCATGTGGTACCAAGCTTTGGATTCGGAGATATTACTGAGATTCCACTACATAACCCCCTCTAATTACGTACTAACATAGATCCCTCCGTTTATGTTATAACATAACTCCGTCCGGTTATGTTCTTCGCCTATGACTTGACATGACGATGAATGCATGGACATACAAGTAAAGACCCGACAATGTGAGATTCACAACACTATATTATATAACCCCTCCATCATATAATATCTTCACCAAAAATCCACCATTGCATTATCAAGCATTAACATCCATACAATTCAAAACACCATATTCAAATAAAGAGTCATCAACATAATCAACATCAACATTCATCCATCACAAATAAACAAACAATCTTGTCACAATTCACAATTTTGCATAAAAGTCGACATATAACTTCATTCATGATAATCAAGCATCCAACACCTAACAATCATCATTTCATCGTCAATTCATCCTATTATCATGTTTCTAAGACCATTTACAAGTTATCCAATCAAGAAAACTCATTTCAACGAAGTTCGTCTATTTTCACAACTTTCATCATTTTCTAAGTAATTCGGCAAAACAAGGTAAATGTGTTCAAACACCTCAACTAAACATATCCACTACTCATATATGGTCACAATAGCATGTGCATATAAGCATCATAGGTCAATTCCATTTGATTCCAAAAATTCATCTAAGTTCATCTCATTTTATCATTTTCTAAAAGAATTCCATTTTTAAAGCAAAGCCAAGTTAAAGTTCATATAAACCATCCAAAACCATTTTATAAATCATAGTTACAGTAAACAACCTTAACCCCACCCTTTTCCCCTGAGAAAAATGAGTTTCGGAAAATTATGCGTTTTTGAGAATATTTCAAAAAATTTGATTCGATTAACAAAACCAAGTTCAATCTAATTCATTTGATGTTTTCAAAGGTTTAGAAAGCATGATAACAATTAAATACGTCAAAAGAATCAGTTTGGACAGTCTGGATCGACCCCGAACACCCGAAACACCCAAAAACACGGGGTTCTGCACTGTGCAACTCGCCACGGCGAGCTAGAGCTCGCCCAACGAGCTGCACCAAGACAGACTCCCTGTTTTTGGTTGTTCCCTCTCAGGAACTCTCTAATTTCCACCCCAATATCCCGTTTTTGATCCCCTTTGACCCAAATTCGTTCCCCAAACTTCTTTACTAGTTTATATACATCAATAGGCAATCAAAACAACCACAAACTTGGAATCATAACATCAATTCTCACCAAAATCATCATTATGTTTATTTTTCGCCAAAACCATCAATTTTCTAAATTTTCATTCAAACTTCACAAACAATCGCACCAATTCTAAACCATCAACATACAAACATGTATAAACATTTATGAAGTGAATTTAAACATGTTTCAACAATAATCACTCATCAATTCATGATTTACACTCAAATAAGAAAAAATTGTAACACCCTAAACCCTTAAAGCGATAAATTACGCAAATAATTCAAATCATATAAAGGATTTAGATGCTACTTCTTCAATAAGTTTAAAATGCATAAATAATTTTCTCAAGACATCGCAACGGAATTATAATATCATCACATCAAAATCAAAATAAAACATCTCTGTGTAGCCATGTCACATAATCAAAATACAACTCCAGAATGAATCTTAAAATATAAAATCTCAACTCAACAAATTGAGTGATAAAAATCTTAACAAGTCATAAATGTAAATAAAATAGATAGACACCCCTAAATCAAAGACGACGCTCTAAGACTCCTAAAGTAAAAGACGAGGTAGCTCCAAAGCTAACCTCTAGCAACTCACCAAGCTAAGCCAACTATTCCTGCATGCCGTCTACCCATCCATACGAATTAGGTAGGCAGTGTAACGACCCAATATTTATACATGACATTTTAATAATTTTTATTTATTATTAATATTATGATTATTATTTTTATTATTAGCTGTAGTAGTAGTGTGATCCTTTTATTTTATAGTCTTAGTCGATCCTCAACCACGTGAAGCCTTTGTTTATTAACCATGCATGTGTTTTTCCTTATTGTTTTGCATGCAGATACTCGTAAAAAAAGAAAGGTTATGTATATCACTTTTTTCACCTCACGTGTTGGTCTAGTGCATCATTGCATTTGATCTAGTCATAATTGATAAGAATTGACCACTGACAAATTTATTGATAATTATTCACTTTCCTCCCCATCAGATGCTAATGTCAAGAGTATTAGAAAATAAAAGACATTAAAAGTATTCATAGAAATTTAAGTAGTAATTGATGCACATTAGTAAGAGAATATTACGGTTACCTTGTTGACTATAGAGACATACCAAGTGATCAATTTTAGGTTCTATGGCAATTATTATGATTGCAAAGAATTCACTTGATAGTAGGATTGTTACTAGTATATATGTGACTCTTTTCAAGCAAACGTAATTTAACCTTCCAACACCAATTATCGTGTAAGCCTGGTAAATTAGAGAATTGATGCATGACCCTATACTATACCCCCACTTACATTCCCCAAAAGCGTATCACTCACAAATTAGAACAGAAGAACTAGATGAATCCTTAGCCAATTTCAAACTATAGACGTAGCAGAGAAGCTACCGGTTTGTGGATTAAAAGTCTTTATTTGAAAGTAATGTGCTTAAGGCAAGGGCTTTTTCCCCATACGTTCTTACTACGTGTTAGGACAGTGTTAGGAAATAGTAGTAGAAACTCTTGTCTTTTGAAAAGAAAAATAATTAAAATATATAATTAAAGGTAACTTTTATCCCGATCCATATGATATTTTTGTATGAGAATGTGTGATAGATTTTTATTGTGTTTTATGTTCTTTGTGATGTTTAAGAATAAAAAAAAAGAGATATAATTTGTTTAAGACTTAATTGTCTGGATGCCTTAGTGGCTGGGTTTTATTTTGCATTTGCCTAAGTGGCTAGAATATATATTTTGAAATAATTATCATGGCATGGCATATGTATAGCCTGTGTGGCTTATTTCATTATCATGACATTTGCATAGCTTGTGTGGCTCGTTTTTAGCATGTGTGGCTCGTTTTTAGCCTGATCATGTAGTACTTAAGAGCATGCATCTCATGCATAATTTTATTTGAGTTCTTTTCTTAAAATATGGCTTGAGAGTAATTTTATTTCTTTTTGATCGAGAATATTTTATACTATCTATTTTAAAACATTGTTTCTTGTGCTTTGAGTATGAACCAATTTGAATAAGGAAATTGACCCTTACATTAATATAATGTTGTAGGTACCAAAGATGAAATATGAAGATTTATGTGTGATGTAACACTTATGGGGCTAATTGGGGTTTTCAATGAAAAAGAAGACTAGTTTTCATTAATTTGTAATCGTAACTTTTAAAATATTTTTGAACTCTATTATTAAGGAGTAATTTCCTATTGATTTATTTTAATAGTTTATCTTTCTATTTGTTTTGTTAAAACAATTTGTTAAAAATAATATATAGTCTTATATCTTCTAAAGAAATGAATAATTTAATTAATGTCTTGGATGAAAATCTGGGGCATTACATGCAGTCAACCAAACCATCACTGGCGGTTAGTCCATAATTCACAATTAAACATAATCAAATGAAAGTAAACGACATAATTGAATTCAATTGATTAAACAACCTTTAAGTAACTCAACATCATTATTAATCGACAAGTATACAAATCACCAAGTTTCACCAATTCGAGTATTTATCAAGCACATAAGCAAACATAACACATTTAATCAATTATCAAATGCATGTTATGCGCCTAGACACGACTCTATATGCATGTGCTACCGGTCGTCATCAAGGCCGTCACCTCAAGATACAAATGTATCATAGTCGTCGTCATTTTGAATACAAAGTATTCGGGTTGTCTTCATTGGATATAAATATCCTAGTCGTCTTCATTGGATATAAATATCCTAGTCATCTTTATTGGATATAAACATCCTACTCGACATTTATGATGCATGAACATATGACTCAACAATGCACATGTTCAACAAAAAAATCGTCATCATTTTCATACATGCATCCATTGTCAATATCATCGTCATTTTGCATGTAATAATTCAACAACATAATTCATCATCATTGTTCTGGACCACTCACACATTGACACATGTGCAATATTACGCCACCTCAAGGCCTCACACTCAAAGGAGCACACCAACTCGCCTGCGACGTGCCACACTGGAGCACGTGTCCACTCCTGTTCCTAATCATACGTCGCATAACACAGAGACGATTATGCTAAGAGCGCGCCAATATAAGGGTGAACTTGCTTCACCCTCAAGGTACACAACACTTTTCATAACTCTCCTAAGACTTTTCTCTCAATTCCATTACTGACTTGATCGTCGAAGTGCTAATGTGCCTGCAGGCACCTTTCGTTCCAACCCAGAAGACGCTTTGTCGTTGCACCAGAAGCCGTTACCGATCATCGGAGCATTCTCCACAACCGTTGCGACTCAACCGTTCTCTAAAATTAGGGGATCGTTCGCTAAACTGCCTCTGTCCAACGATCTTCCACCGTAACCATTTTCTGTTATGCGCATCTCTGTCGTAACCGTTTTTGGATCACACGTTCGAAGATATGACCAAAATTTGAGGAAGAACCACTGCGAGTAATCCGTCCACCTATCAGACACCGCACTTGATGCCGCAAGTTCTGAAGTCGAGCAAGCTCGATTTACGAAATGGTGAATCTGGAGATAGATGACGCTACCTTTAGATTTACGACCGTCTCCGATTCAGCGATCCTCCCTACATCTCTGCGAAGAGAGAGCAACATTCCTTCAATGCCAGTCTCTTAGATTTCACCATCATCCGAGACAAAAGAACTACTAGTGAATTTGGTAAACCTACTTCAACAACAGAACGACCGACTCGAACACGTAGAAAATGTTCGGAGAGAAACCCCAAAGAGGTTTCCAAAGGGAAGCGTTAGAAGAGTTCCGCCAATCCCTGAAAATCGTTGTAGGAGGTTTAACACTCTCTATGACAGTCCAGATTTTTAGCGCGAGATACTCTTTCCTCGCTTTATCAGTCGTAACGACTCAACGAAGTACTTAATTGCCGAAAGACGCCAAAAAACCCTTGGTTACCTTGGGAAAGGTGGCGGCCGAGCAGCGGAAAAATGTTCCAACGAAACAGGGACGGACCATCACAAACCGTGCTCAAACGAAAAAGAAAGAGAGACAATCTCCAGAAGAAAGATAGGTGAGATGAAAAAGTTAGAAAACTCTTAAGACGCCACGAAGAGCGGTATGATAGGCTAGTAGACGATCCGACACAGAAAGGGAATCAGGATGCCAAGGGATCCGCATGATAAGTGTTGCGGCGCCCGTGAAGAGATAGAGCCACTTAAGGCGACCTATAAAGGAAAACCGCGCCTTGGGAGCACCAATCAGCGATGGAGAAAGTTCAATGCCCTAAACTCGTCACGGGAAGTCAGCCACCGAGAATCCCTTGATAAGGAGATGAAGGAGGCGAGCATCACCATGCCAAAACCGTTAAGGGAAACCGCGAAAATAGACAAGACCAATTACTGCCTCTATCATCAGTCTCGCGACCACAACACAAAAGATTGTTACCAACTCCGTCATGCAATCGAGGAAATCATCTCGAACGGAAAAATGACATGGTTCACCACAAACACTCTAGATGGAGAAGAGCAGCATGACCAGATAATCGAAGAAAGGCCCACCGATCATGAAGCGGTGGACGACGAAACCCCAAAGGCAAAAAGAGCAAGAATCAAAGTAGCCCTAGGGTTCACAGACGACTAAAAGATCAATGGGGACCCCAATGGAACATACCCACTTGTCCTTAGTGCTAACTTCCATTAACATCAGGTAGGAGGATGCTTGATAGATGAAGGTAACCCTGTAGATCTCCTATACCAGAACATGTTCGAATGCCTTTGGGTAAAAATGGAGAATTTGAAATACTGCTTCGGTTTGGAAGCAATAGGCCTCAACAGAATGAACGCCCGCCCATATGGATATTCCACCTTGGATGTAACCTTCTGGGAAGAAGCAGGAAGACAAACAATAGAAACCCTGTTCCTAGTGATCCCCGGTGCCTCTACCTACAACTGTGTGTTTGGACGCCCGACCCTCGTAGCACTATATGGAGTAGCATCGACGGTACATCTGAAGATGAAGTGCCACAACGAAGAGGGTGAGGTTGTAACCATCCACGCAGACCTAAACGAAGTCAGAAGACTCTACGAGATTCCTTGACGGGTGGATACACTGCAGAAGGAGATGGGACCAGCAAGATATTCCGGCGTAGCTCATGGAAAATGGCAAAGTTAAAAACTGGCTGCTCACCTAGACTCCAGCATTAGACTGGTGAAAAATATTTTCTTTACGATCATTCCGTAAAACGTTTTCTACAATTTGTTAAAGCAATACAACTGTAAATATGCCGTCACATATTAACAAAATGATTGTGTTGGAACAAGAACAAAGAGTGCTCTGGAACATGCAATGACGAACGGTTGTTAAGACCTCCACTTTCAAGTGGAACAAAGGCCTAAACAGCAGTGGCAGACCCACCTAGGGGATAGCCACCCATCAGGACGAGTGTCTCACCCCCTAAAGCTCGAAAGTGTGGGGGTGGTTAAAACTTGGCCAATCATGCCCCCCCAGGGCACAAAGACAAACAAAGGTGCGCACACAACACAATTCTTGCATGAAACAAAATGCATATAGAAGAAGCTTCTTTTTCCCCTAAACATGACATGAATTAAAAATACGTTACTCGTGAAGAGGGGGAAAAAGACGAAGGAGGCGCACAATCAGAAGAAAGCTTCCTTCTCCCCTAAACACGACATGAATTAAAAATGTGTTACTCATGAAGAGGGGGAAAAGACGAAGGAGGCGCATGATCAGAGAAAGCTTCCTTCTCCCCTAAACACGACATGAATTAAAAATGAGTTACTCGTGAAGAGGGGAAAAAGATGAAGGAGGCACACAAACAGATAAAGCTTCCTTCTCTCCTAAACACAACATGATTTAAAATTACGTTACTCGTGAAGAGGGTGGAAAAGACGAAGGAGGCCCACGATCAGAGAAAGCTTCCTTATCCCATAAACTCGACATGAATTAAAAATGTGTTACTCGTGAAGCGGGGGGGGAAGAAATGCATTGGAGTGGACTAAAACAAACCAGGCGCCGCCTGAAATGAAATAAATTAGCGCAATCTGGACGAAAAGCCTGAGCAATCCTTCCCAAGATATCATGATTCGAATGCATACACTCCAAAACGTGGCATGAAATAAAATGCGTGAGCACAAGGGGAAAGGAAAAGCTCGGGCGACACAACACTATCAACAAAGGAAAAGAAACATAAAATACATAAATACCAAACCCAAATTATCCATACTTTACAAAAAATAAAAACCACCGCCACATGCAACTAGCCAAAATACACATTGAAGGTGAGAAAAACACAAGTAGGGGGGGTTGAATTGTGTTTGCTTTTTCTTCGGTTTCTCCTACTGAAGTCACTGATCAGAAGCAGATAGAGTTCAGCTTCTGAAGTGGTAATCAGAATCTAAATGCAGCGGATAAAAACAGAGAGAGAGAGAGAGAAGAAAGATACAAAGCAATTATACAGGTTCCTTCCACAAACCGAAAGTAGTCTTGTCCCCCTTGCACTTCCAAGGAGAGTTCACTAAAATGTAATATCAAATTACAACTGCTCAATGCTACAACTAGCACGAGACTTCAAATTACTCAAGCACAACTGCAAGAGATTTCCTATGCTCCTGAACATAGTCAAGAGACTTCCAATGCTCAAGAACAACTGCAAGAGACTTCTATTGCTCAAGCACACAAGCAAGAGACTTCTAATCAAACAGAATTACAAAGAAGTTTGTTTGAGTTTGAACACTTGATATAAAACCAGTGGTGTTCACAATACAAATCAGATACAGACTCTTAAGACTTTGGAATTTCTAAGATATGAACTTTGATAAGAAAGTCTAAGTGACTTTAGATGCAGAACAATAACAGAGTTTTGGACTTTGAATTGTTGTATGAGTCTTGTTTTTGTGTGTGTCTGTATATCCAACTAGTAGGTCTTCACTCCTTTATATAGAGGTGTGAAAGATACGTTGAAAAATTGCCAGCACAATAAAGAGTCGTTTGAAGCTTGTTGAAAATCACCAATGATCTTTTGCATGATATGGTTGTTGTCCTGTGAAGGATCAATTTCAAATGCATTCCTAGTTTGAAGGAAGAAAACTGCAGAAATACCTGTTATTCTTGTCTTGTTGCAGAGACACGAACAGAGTAATGGAGGAAGTGGTTGTACAATTCGTAAAATTGTTCTTTGTAAACGCTCTTGATAGAACAAGCATCCAATACTTTCAAATTCCTTCACAAAAGTCGTTTTTACACTCTTTTAGTCTTCTGCAATGCTGGACGAGATTAAATCCATTACCCAGCCTTTGAAGCTTTATGTCTCTCATCTCTGATGAACTTCAACTTCTGGTGATCTTGCTTCTGATGAGATGCTTCTGATGACGTCATCACTTCAGGAGCACTTATACTTCAGATGCACTTTTCTTCAGATGCTTCAAGCTTTATTCTTGTTGATTCCTTTGTTCTCTTTTGTTCTTTCAGAACCTTATAATATATCAAAAACTTTGTCTATGGTCTTGTACACTTGAACAAATATTAGCATATCCAATTGATAATTTTTAATACCTTGTTATCATCAAAAACTCTAATGGTAGTGTATGCGAAACACATTTTGTTCCAACATAGGTTTTATATACTCAAGAAAATTCTTGGTTAATATTAGTTCAAGAGATAAATAATTAATTTAAATTTAAAGGACCAGATTATTCTGGAGATAGATAATATAAGTTGAATAAGAAAAATGATATTAAGTAGAATTATAAAGTTAATTTAGCAAGGACTAGATTATTCTGGAGAAATATAAAGGCAGAATAATAAAACAATAATATAGACTGAATTTAAACTTTAGTTAAATATTATGCATTTGTTTTATCTTGGACCAGAATGTTCTGGATGCAGTTTAATTAGTTAATAGAGTAAGAATTACTTTAGGATCAGAGAACTCTGGATTAATTTGGTTTAGATTAATTAGGACCAGAATGTTCTAGAGATAAATATAAAAGTGTGTGATTGTGTGTGTATATTGTGTAATAAATAAGAGAGAAAGAGAGAGAGAGAGAGAGGGAGAGAGAGAGAGAAGAATAACACAAGAGAGTTATCCTGGTTCACCAAATCCGGCTACTTCTAGTCCCCACACTTCGTGTGAGATTATCCACTATAGTATTCAGCTAATAGAAACTTCTAACTAGCACTATAAGGTCTTGACCACACCAGATCAGTCCAGAACACCTATCTCAAACTATTAAGCCTAATAGACTTGAGATCTAACTTCCACTTTTGTAGGATGATGATTTAGAACGTGATGTCTCAAACAAAAGAGACTTTTACAAACACAAACTCAAAATGTTATCTCAAACAAAAGAGATAAGGTAAATAAATATAGTGAAAGATTATGGAGTTTGCTTTGTATTTGTTGAAAGATGTTGAAAGATGATTGAAGAGATTGATTGCTTTTCTTGCTTTGAGAAAGATGTATGCTTTGTATTTCAAACTCTTGATTTTAAACTTCAAAGCCTTCCTCTATTTATAGAAGTGAGATGCTTGCTGCCCACTCTTTAAAATAACAGCTGGTCTTACTTTAACTCAAATCCCATTTGCGCTCCAAACTTTTTGCTTGAGAGAAACCATGAGTATTTTCACTACCAGATTGATCTTTCTTTGTCTACATTGATCTTGAAAAAGTTCCAGCACTTGCAAAGGAAAAGAATTCACACGTTTTGCAAGCTGTTTGTTGCCTTGCGTGATACAGCTCATGAGAAGTGACTTGAGTAGTTAAACAAATAAACTTAAGAGAAAAACAAAACAAGCTAAAATAAGGTGTGCAACTAAGGGTTGGCTTGTCTCTGAAGTAACTTGTTTGTGAGCTCATATTGCTTTCTCATCTCTTCCTTGAACACATTATTGCTCTTAATCAAGTTTTCTTCCCTAATTCTAGCTTCTTCATGCTTAGCTTCTGAAGCTGCCTTGTACTCAAGTAGCAGCAATTTCTGATCAAGAAGTTCCTTCTTCAGCTTCTTGTTTTCAGTTACTAACTCAGCATTCCTTTGCAGCAAGGCTAGTTCTGTAGAAACTGGATTGACATTCAACTTTGACAACCAGTTGATGTTCAGCTCTTTTGGGTGAATACCTGTTGGAATGAAATTAGTAGCATTTCTTTCTCTTAAGCATAGAGGAATTTGCACCTAAGTTCTTAGAACTTTCACTTCTTGCAAATTGTTGCTTTTGGGTGAATACCTGTTGGAATGAAATCAGTAGCATTTCTTTCTCTTAAGCATAGAGGAATTTGCACCTAAGTTCTTAGAACTTTCACTTCTTGCAAATTGTTGTCAACCCCTTTCATCCAATCTTGAAGCTTGTTTTGAGCAGAGTCTTGAGCATCAAGACATGTTCTCTGAAGTTCACTCAAGACAAAGTCTACTCTCTATTTCAATCTCTTCCACTGCCTGTCATAGTTGACTTCATGAATCAGATTATTTCTTGCTTGAATTAGCTTGTTCAGCTCCTGAAAGATATTCTCACACACATCTGCTGAGATAGTAGAATCTAGAAACAGGGTGGGTGGAGAAGGTACATTTGTTTTGGCAGGAGCACAAGGCTGAATGGCTAAGTTTGAAGTTTCAGGGATCTTTGTGGAGGTAGGAGTTGGAGTATTGGTCTCTGAAGGTTCATTAGGAATAGAAGTAGAGGATGAGTTAGATATCTCAACCTCCATATCAGAAACTTCTGGTTCACTGATTTGTTCAATAAATGATAGAGACTCAATATGGTCAGGGACGGATTGTTCAGGAACAGATTGTTCAAGAACAGAGACATTTGGACAGGTGGTTGAGGTTGTTTGTAAGTTTGGTGTTTGTTGTTGGGGGCTTTCTGAAGCAACTTCACTAGAAGCTACTTCAG
>Ga0315914_1009956_pt1 | contig 11999 bp, 6 predicted proteins | sample MpolenodulesMG_FD_203920 | JGI IMG/M metagenome (GOLD analysis project Ga0315914, IMG submission 203920) | Medicago polymorpha root nodule microbial communities from Los Angeles, California, United States - elongated nodules | ecosystem: Host-associated > Plants > Roots > Nodule | place: USA... | reverse complement strand
TTAAATAATAATTAGGGCGTTACACAGGTTGCAGCGGTAGTTAACACCGCTGAGCCCATTGGTAGTTAATTGCTGTCAGTTTTGTCAACGATGGTTAACTACCGTTGATGGTAAAACTGTCAATTTTTGATAAAAAGAACCTTGAAATATGACATATAGGCCTAAATAATGATTCAAATGATAGAAGTCCAAATGCATGATGTACTCTTGGTTTATTGCATGAATAACATTTGGTTTGTTGTATGTACTCTTATTGACATTTGATTTGTTGCATGAATAACACTTGATTTGCTGCATGTATTTGTCATTAATCATGATACTTGTGTTATTGCATGGATAACACTTGGCTTGATGCATGCATTCATCTTGACACTTGACTTGTTGCATGTATTCCTCACGAGTCATGGCATTTGGTTTCTTGCATAGGTAACACTTATATTGGTGCATGCATTACTCTTGACACTCGGTTTATTGCATGAATAACATTTGGCTTGTTGCATGTAATCCTCTTGACACTCTACATTTATTTATAAGATTTATTTGTTTTTACTAAAGGGTAAAATAAAATTTTAGTCCTCGTAAATATATGAATTTTTGTTATTAGTCCTCATAAAAAAATTGGCATGTTCAAGTCCATATAAAAAGTTTCAATATATCGTTTTAGTCCCTATTCAATTCAAATTTGTTTAATTATGCTTAAACTTTTATATGTTTGAATGATTTTTTTTCAGACATACTTAAAACATTATAAAAAATACCTCTATAAAAAATGAGTTTATAAGATGATTTATGTGTCAATATTTTCATTATGTTTATCTTAATCTTTTAGAAGTTTTAGAAAAATAATATTTGATTTATTTCATGTTAAAAAAATAATTTTCTGCTGCAAAAAGTCTTCAAAATTTAAAATTTTATGAATAATAAAACAAATTTAAATTTAACAAGGACTTAAACTTCATTCTAATTTTTTTTATACGGACGTAAGCATGCCACTTTTTTTACAAGGACTAAATAGATATATTTATAGAGATAAAAAACTTATTAAACCCCTTACTAAAAATAGCAATATTCGACTTTAGACATTTTTGAGAGGTCCATATTAGACGCACCCTATAATTTTTGCAGAAAGTTTCTACTTAAATAACAATACATGATTCTATACAAAAATGCCTTAATCAAACATATAACTTTTGTTTATAAATGTTTCAAAAATAATATAATAAAAATGTTATCATAGTAGTCCACTATATGTATAGACAAGTATTCCCTCCTGTCTCAAAATATAAAGATAAATGGGTCAAACAAACTTGATGTATTTGGTTCAAATTTTAGATCAAATACATTAATTTTTATTGATCGCTTTTTGTTTATAATGTAAGAAGAAGAGAGTATATAACATCAGAGCACATTGCTCAAACTCCAAGAGCAACTGAGCAAGCATAGCTTCCTATCTGATCAAAACCTCAAGCTTGGTGCTAGCAGCTTTAGTTGCTCTCAAAGTTCAAGTCTTCTACTTCTCACCCATAGATCCAATTATACTTGAAATTCCTTCTGCTGCATCTTCAACTTCTTCAACCAAAAACAACCAATTACAGGTGAAAATTTTATCAATATTTGTTACATATTCTATTTATAGCTAGTGTATGTATTTAATTGTCTATTATTGTTTCTATGACATAACAGAATGTGATTAAACTTGGAGAAGGATTTTTGAAACAACCAGAATATGTTTGTGTGGATAAAAATAGTGTGCTATATACAGCTACAAGAGATGGTTGGATTAAAAGAATGGTTAGGAATGAAAATTGGGAGAATTGGAAGCATATAGATAGCACTTCTTTGCTTGGAATCACTACATCAAAAGATGGTGGTCTCATTGTTTGTGATGCTACCAAGGTAATTAAATCCAAGCCTGTAATTTTCATAAGAAATATTTACCAATAGGTCCAATATAAAATCCTGAAGATGGTGGTCTCTATGTTTGTGATTAATATTTTGCAGGGTTTGCTCAAGGTTACAGAAGATGGTTTCAGTGTTATCCTTTCACAACTAAATGGTTCTCAATTAATGTGAGTCCCAAACAAATAATTCATCTCTATATTGCTTTGTTCTGTTATATTCCTTCATGCTTTGAGACAATTTATTTGCATATTTACCTTTTACCATGGTGTTAAAATTGTTAAAGTTTTCCACCACATATGAACACCACTTAAAATACAGGATGTCCAACCAAGCCAAACAAAAATAGATTTTCATACCTCTAATGCCTTGAAACAATAGAAGAACATATTATTGTGAGTTTCAATTTCCTAAAAAAAAAAAAAATTACACAATATTGTTTATGGGATAAAGTTTAATAAACCCTAATTATTCCTCTTTGTCACAACGCCATTCTAGGCAGTATACTTCCTTGAAGCAATCTCTAACAGAAAATAGAAAAAGTTTATTTGAACATCTCAAAAGTTGTTCAACACTGTACAGTTGTCATTTTCGGTTTTTTTCCAGTAGATAAAAAAAAATTACAGGGAAAAACCAGAAATGACTTATATTAATGGGATAAAGCACCATTATCGCTTAATCACTACTACAGAAATGACATTTCACATCAGTGGAAATCGACATTTCACATCGGGTCCCAACCGATGTCACTAAAGGTGATGTTGTATGTTAGTAACATTTCCCATCGGGTACGAACCCGATGTGATAAGTCGTTTTCCACTTCGGGGTTCGATCCAACTGAAGTGGAACCTCTTTTTTCTAAATCTGAACATGTATTTCACAACGGCTTATTTGAAATCCCCGAGGTGAAATCTACATATTTCACATCAGCTATAATTGAAACCGATGTGAAATTTGTTTTTTATTTAAAAATTATATTTTAATAACTTTTTTTAATCTGGAGAAAACAACAAATATATTTTTTATCAAATGACTTCATTTTCCTGATGCGGTAAAAGTCATAACAAAGTAACATAAATTCAATGAAAAATCAAAATTCTCTTATATACACACTTAACTGCAAGCTATAATACCTCGTATAATTTTCTAGAATTTTATATAAGATATTACAATCTGATACTAGATAATAAAAATATATGAGTCGAATTACAAGGGTAAATAAAATAATTGCCTTGCACATGAGTGAAAGACACAGTTTCCAGGGTATACATTAATATAAAATTCATCAGTTTACATAAATAGAATCTACAAAAATAATCTAGGTGTTTATTCTTCAAGAGCCAAACTTTAAGCCCACATCATCCTTTACCTGTCTGTCTGAAAAAATTAAAAGGAGTGGGATGAGATATACTTAGATATACTTATATCAGTGGATTCTCTAACTATAACCATAATTGTGACCACTAATTAACTATAACATTGTCTAGTCAATGCAATGAAGTATTTCCATGGTCACTGACAGTCATCTGCAATAAACTTGAACCATGTAAATTTAAATACCAGCATAAAACAACAAAGGGCAATCACATTAACCTTATGCTTAGGAAAGTCTAAATAATCGGAGATTAACTGCAATTTAAATGGCTCTTCAACATCATTCATGTGAACTCTTTTCAGCCTGGTAATTAAGTCATTTTAGTATCCTCAAGGCAAAACAATAAGTCCTGTCAAAACAGTTTAAGAATTTGACTTAGTAACATTATAGAGTATGTGTTGCAAATGGCAAGTTGCAACTCCAACAAGGCACATAATCATGAAACATCATATATTTGTTCCTGATACTTTAGCATGTGCTTAATAACCCCATACACGCAAGAATAGTAACAGTATTGTAATAACACATGATCATACACTTCATGAGTTCTTTAATTTCTACCACAAAGCACATGCAACTGTACAGTCCATGTGAAACAACTTAGATCATATATAAAAACAAAAAAATATTCAATCAATGTACCTAAATGATGGCCTAATATTTTCATCCTTTTTCATTGTAAGCACATTATTCATAGATCTTTAAAGAAGACAAATTAAATATATTGCTTGTTTGTACAAGATGTCTATCTTCTACGCTTACTCTAAATAATAAATTCTCAAAATACAATGGTTAGAAGCAACGTATAATGTTTGAGTGAGTATGTGTAGAACTTTGTGTTGTAAAGAGACAATATTGAACCATAACTAATACTATCATCTTATCAGTATCAAACTAGCCAAAAGAAAAAGCAGGCTGGATCACGCTCACAATCAGGTGAATTTTGGATTCCCTTTGGTATCCCTAGAATGCATTTGACTTACCATTTATAATCACTATTACACATAAATGGTCTACAATGTATTGATAAATTATAAATAATGAATATTAAATGGCTAATTTATTTGAATTAAATCACGTTGATTCTTAGATGTATAATGAAAGAGAATTCATCACTCAATCCATATAGACAAATTCAACAATAATATTCACTACCTTCCCAAACTACTAAGATAACAAATATATTTGTCAATATAGAGTTTCATCCTAAACTGTCAACATTGTTTTTTATTTTATCAAATTAACATAATACTATTCAATGTCTTATTATTATTGTTACTGCTATATTTTTGCAGCAAACTCCTTTACATGAAACATCTACTTCTTCTACTTGAATTATTACTACTAATTATTTATTCTCTTCAACTTATTGTCTCATCTATAGCTTTTATATTAAGAATACCAAAACCAATCTAATCCAACACAATACTTAAATAACTCATCCGCAACCCCGCACATCACGTGGGTCTCTATCTACTTTAAATTTAAAACAAGACACGAAACATTTAATCGATGACGGGAATTTTAGAGAAGTGTAACAGAAAAGGTAAGAGCGAGAAGAATTGGAACTTACTATTCAGGATTCATGATGGTGGCAAGCGACCACCACAGATCTCACACACCACCACCTCAGTCTATTCCATTCACAACACCACCACCATCCCTCTCCTTGAATCTCTGCTCACAACCAAACTCTGTTTCATCTCTGCATTTCCAACCAAGTTGTGTTTCAATTTCTTAATTAACAAAATCATAACAATAAATTATAGCTTAACTGAATTTAGTTATAGAGTAAACTACCTTAATGTAAAATAACTTTTGTGATGGTTGCTGGTTGCTGAAACACGAGTTCCTTGAAATCCATTTTAGAGAAATATTTTTCACCATAATTCCGCATGAACACTTGTCTTTCCTCTCACCTTTTAGCATCTTTTATTTTTTTTAACATCCAAAAACTTTATTTAATACACAACATTCCTCTTAAGACAGGAAGGATGGGTCACATGGGTCACAATACAAAAGAGCTTACAAAAAGAGAAAAAACACACGCCTAACACCCACACAAAAGCCTACTAATAATAGACAGGAACAGAAGCCGCACCACCCAAACAGACACATAAAACCCCACAAAGTACCACTCTTCATCATCCAAATCTTCAGACCTTGAGAACTACAATAAAAAACCAAAAGTGTTTCAAATAAACTATAAACTCAACAGAAGAAACCTAAATGGTGATTAAAAAATGGTCAATATTATAAAAAATTAAAATCCCATTTCACATAGCACAAAAAAATTGATGGGTTTCAAATGAATTTCAAATTTTTGTAACAAAAAACTAAAGTAGAAATTATAACCTACCAAATCGCTTCAGTTAAGCAGAGAGAGGGGGAAAGAACAGAGTGAACAAACACCACAACCTCAGATCTGACATCCTCTCTTCTTCTTCGTCACACCACCACCATGCCTTCTTTCAGTGTTGTTCTTGTTGTAAGTCACAGGTTTGAGTGAGGGAGAGAATAGAGGGACAAACTCGTAGAGAGAGAGAGAGAGCACAACTTAGACCGAAATTAGTATAGAGAGGAGGAGGCTTACTTGAGGAGGCCGATTGAGAATGACGGAGGTTGATTGAGAATGACGGCGGTGGCCGATTGAGAGGGTGAGACTCTTAGGTTAGTATGTTCAAAAATTTGGGCTGTGTTGTTAGTGAGAGAAAGAGAAGAACTACAGATTTTTTAATCAAATGTGTTTTCCCTCAAGTTAATTTTCCACCGATCTCCAGCATGTGTTATGTAAATTTTGTTAATATTACGAAATTGCCACCGCGTTATCATTCCCCTCAGGCATTATTTCCACTGTTGTGAAATATCTTCAGCATTTATTTTCCCCCTCAGGCATTTCCTCAGCCGATGGGAAAATCTTCTCCAAAGCTCACTAAAATTTCAAAATTGTCACCGCGTTATATCCCACATCAGGTATTTTATTCACTGATGTCAAATCTCTGATGTGAAATCCATTTTTTCTAGTAGTGAATAATAACTTTTTCTCTTTCTTTCAATCAAACTAACACTTGCTTTTGACGTATTTATGCGCGACTCTTCTAAGAAAAATACACACTTTTCAAGATAAAAATGATGCCGACAAACGTTTTACAACTTGCTGAAAGTTGGTGCCAAAAATGACTTCATTCCAACACATAAATGAACATGTTGCTTCCCCGTGAATCTCAGAATAAATATCGCATCATATTAAACTTATGTGACAAATATATTAATATATTTTAAATCAACTTAAACTCTTCAATGATTTTTGCAACAAATTATTTTTTTTATCAAAACTAAAACATTAACTTAAGCTCTAAGAATTTTTTAATTAGAAATGAAAAGAAAATGTAACTTATATAAAAAATAAAAACAAACTTACTTTTTCGGTGGAAAAATATACTTAAATTTTATAAAAGAAATAGCAATGAATATCCTTGAAAGATTCTTTAAATATTTTGTAATGTATTCAACTAGTGTAGGTGCTCGTGCGGACGCACGTGTTGAATTAAGAGTGTCGTCAATCTTTTTTCAAATGAATTTACAATTTGTCATGCACGACAGCACATAGAAAACAAATGTTACTGTTCTGGATCGGTCAGAAGGCCAATTCAATGATGACACGTGGACTAAACGTCCACAAGACTAAGACCAGGACCGGCCCAACACATATTGAGGCTCAAGACGAAATCCAAAATGAGGCCTTTTAATTTATTATTAGTTTGTGAAGAAAAAAAAGTTATTAATTTTATTTGTTTCTCTACTGACTTGAGTGTCGGAGTGCTAACGTGTCTGCATGCACCTTCCATTCCACCGTAAGGACTCATCGCCACCGTACCGAAACACTCTCCACCACCGTTGCCTCCATCGATTCCTCACCGAACAGACCAATTACCATACATTGATTGATTAGTAACTAATTTAGTAAGGGAACCATAGTTTCAATTATAAAATTAAAAAAGTATACCAAAAATTATATTAGGAGAATACCATACCACGCAGATTTGTTAGCAAACAAATGAATAGTCATGCAACAGTTTAAAATTCCAGAGTAAACTTAAAAATGTCGTGATTTTATAGGAACTAAACATATTTATTTATAAACATAAAATTTCATTAAATATAGATAAATAAACTATATATTGCAATAAGTTAAATATAAAGCATGTAAATAAATTACAAATAAAAAATATAATTATGTCTATATATACTATATTTTATTACCGTGTTATTTAAATTGGTTTAAATATTATTTTAATTAATGGTTAAGTAAAGGGAAAATTCCTTATACGATATTTAGTGTGACGATAACAATAGTTAAATATCATAGTAACATGAAATCATGAATATAAATATGATAAAGGGCAACAGTGGAGTATACACATGTTGACATTTGAATTTGGAGAATCGACTTAAACCCCATGGGGAGCTAAGTTAACATCGTTGTTGATTTTAATAACTCCTACCTCTGGTTTCTTCCATTTGTCTATTGTGTGAGCTAATAACTATGGATAACCTTTATTTTCATTTCGATCATGAATCTGCATATAGCAATATGCCTTGTTGATTATCTTATTTTATCCCATTGTGTTCATCTTTGTTATCTTATTTTACCTGAGGTACCTTCCTCTGATAGATTAGCGTCGCAGTTTGCTTTTATGAATCTTGTTTCCAGTTTTCTCCAATTTTTATTCTGTCTAGAATTAACTCTAGATCTGTTAACAGGGTTGTACATTGAAATTTGGGTGATGGTGCTCGCTGAATCGTGAGCCTTGTGTAAGTCTAAGATGTCATTCCTAGCTCTGGAGATAACAACTTCCTTAGGTATGTCTTTTTCTTCAAAAATCAATTGGTTTCTCGCATGCCAAATGTTGTAGATAATAGCCAATATTTTGATCAAAATCTCATTAGACATCGCGGCAAAGATGTTAATAACCCAGTCAGAAAACTCCCTTATGGTTATTCCTTATTCTAATTATTTGCTTGGATGATTGCATATGCCGAGTTAATATAGAGTATATTTAATTTAGTTTTCTTTTATAATTGATATGTCACGGAAAACTTTCCGTCATTTTCTCATGAGTTTATAGCTTATTTTTACTAGCTTATAGCGTTTTTTGATAAGTTAATTTAAGTAGCTTATATTTTTTTATTTTTTTTATATCAATTTTAACCTTGTAGCTTTAATTGGAAAAAATAAAATATTAATTAAATATATCTCTTTTATGTCATTTCATACTAATAAGTTAGTTCAACTGCTAATTTGATCAAACACTATAAATTCAATCAACTAGTGTATTTGTTATTAGCTATAAACTAGCTTATAAATTATCCACTATAAACTCATCCACAATAAGTTAATTTATCGTCTATTTGCTTTTTTTTTTCTTTTACCAAACTGGACTTTAGTAGTTAGGAAAATAAGACATTTTATCAATCTAATGCATTGTCGCTTGGTTCTTGGGTCGGATACTGAGTTTTAAAAAAATGCATTGTCGCTTGGAAGATGATATATATCAAAAGGAACATCTCTTTTAATATTATGAAATCAAAAGCAAAAAATTAGTCGGTACGTGCAGAACAAATTAAACCAATAAAATTTTCTCCATCCACCGTTGGAAAGAGAATAAGCTATTACTATCTTGGTTACCAAGTTATTATTGTTAAATATAGAAGATATTTACTGAATATAAAAGATATTGTTATATCAAAGAAATTATGATTTTGCGTGAGAAGACAAGGGACCAAAATCATATTAATAAGCATATTCTTCAATCAAAAATACATTCATGATTGTTGAATAATAGGAAAATTCATATTGGCATTACTACAAAAGATGATTTCACATCGGTTAAAAATGACATTTCACATCGGATACCATCCATTGTAAACGAAGGTGATGTGGTATGTCCTGATCTTTTTACATCGGATTTGACGCTGTTGTGGTAGACATTTTTCCATATCGGGCCGCCAAACACCAATATGATATATGTTCATTATAACTAACTAAACATACTGGTTTTCACATCGGTTGTCATACAGAGACAGATGTGAAATATATATTTCACATCCGCCCCCTTCCATCAGATGTGAAATCTATAGCTTAAATTTACATATTTCACATCGGCTTACTCCCCCATTGATGTGAAATCTATTTTTTACAATCTATCATTTTTTACCGCTGTTGTACCAAGTCTGTTGGAGACAATATTTTTTTTCTTTTATATTGAAAATATAAAACAATATGCATATTTAAATGGTACAAACGAAGTTGTATTTAGGGATGTCAATGAGGACTTTCAGAGCGGGTCCCCGCAGGATGCCGCGTTTGGGGCCCCATTTTCGGGGAATTTTCTCCCCTGTGGGGCGGGGACGGGGGGAATATAGCCACTTCGGGGCGGAGATCAGGGAAGTGTCCCCCGCCCCGCGGATTCCCAAACCCCCGGGAAAATACTATAATGTCCTTACATTTTTAAATAGACTCAATACTTACTTCTGGTTTTTTGGACTTTTCACATGGTTTAATAAAATAAAAAGAATAAAAAGTGTAAAATATACAAATGTTTTGGTTACTGGAGAGTGGAGAAACAGTAAAGATTCACGATGAAATGGGTTCCAATTTCCAAACCCTAGTTGCGCCTCCCAACTCATTCATTCACGATTTCATTCATTCATCTCCATCTCAAATTCCTAAGCTTCACTGATCTAAGCTTCAATCACGGTTTCATTCATTCTCCAATCTTCACTATTGGATTCTGCTTCTCTTTGTCAATCTTCTCTTTAAGATTCTTCTGCTGCTCTTGTTCCTCAAAGTCTGTAAGTTTTCCTCTCAATCTCGAATTTAATCTTATAGTTATGTGAATCGTATAGTTTTCCTCTCAACCACGGTTTCAATCACATTTTTTTTTTGTGAATTTTTCTGCTAAGATTAAAGTTATGTAAATCTTATAGTGAATTTAAGTAGTTATGTTGAACTTTTTGTGAATTTTTCTGCTAATTTTTTGTGAATTTATAATGATGTTAAAACGTATTATCACAAAAAGGGTTAGTGTATTCAGTTCTGTTTTTTCTATTACTCACTATATGTTTGATGAAATACCAACTATTGCTTTTGAAGGTTTTCTGATGAGAAACTATTGCTTTAACAATCTGTTTGATGAAATTCCAAACTATTGCTCACTATCTGTTTGATGAAATGTAAAACTTTTGATAATTCTGGTTGATGTTTAATAACTTTCATTGATGTTTGAATTTGTAGATTCCATTTAACTTTTATTTTTGCCTTTTATGTGTGTATGTGAAGGTTTTTATCTAAAAATGGCTAAAAAAGAAGTTCAGTCATCCAATAATGTTTTACCGCAAAACAAACTTAAACAGCTCAGAATGACACGAATGTCGAAAGTCAAGAACCTGAAGCCGTTCATGAGGCTAGTGTAAGTCCCAACAAAAGAGGACTTGAAATTCTAGCACACTTGTTTTAATATGTTCTATATGATGTTTTAACGTTTGCAATGTTCAGTTCAATATTCCAACACCACGCGACAAACAGAAATAAAAAAAAACAAGAAAAATAAACGACAAGAAAGTAAAGAACACAATGAGTTTGTTGACCCAGTTCGGTGACAAACACACCTACTCTGGGGGCTACCAATTAAGGAAGGAAACTCACACACACAGTCCTAAACAAGTATCACAGACGATACAAGAAAGGCTCGCAAAAGGTTCTAAACTTGCTTCACAAACCATACAAGAGTAGAGCACATGTAGAATCAAAACCCTAAAAATCTAAACTTTTTAGTATAACGGCTTGAATAATCAATTAGGTCTTGAAGTCTCCCTTATATACTGAAGCAGCTTGGGCTAAATATTCTTGTTGGGCTTTAGCATAAAGCAGATCGGTTCAGCTAATCTGCAAAACAAGAATCAGAAACAAATATGGAAAGTCCTAAAATGTCGGAACATTTATAGGATCGTTCCAACCAATAACAATTATTTCCTAAAATAAAAATACTACTTTAGAAATATTCCACAGCTGATTCCTGTAAAGATATGCGTGTTGCTTGGACAATAAGATAAGGAAATATTGTTTCCTTAAACAATAAAGGGCGCGCGTACAAATAAGCATGAACCCAGGCACACTGAACCGTGCCAGGATGTTGGAACATTGTATCCAACATCTTACAGAGATGCCTAACCACATGTTGGAACATTGGTTCCAACTTACACATTAAGGCTATTTGTTTTAGCAATAATGCAGCTAATACAAATACCCAACAGGACTCAAATCTGAATATTGGCGCCATTACAAAAGGCAGAAGTTTGATGGCGTGTTTAAGGCCATTTGCAAATATTGTGAGAAGAAACTTGGTGGTGAGACAGAAAATGGTACTACTCATTTAAAGGACCATATTCGAATATGTGCAGCTCGCGATAAAAGAAGTCCAATGCAAGCTGTCATACCCCAATTTTTGACCTAAGGTCTTACATTCATACACTGTTTGATCCTGAATAGTCTCTGACATTTCAGTGAAAAATTCGGCAGAGAGGTATTTTAAAATACCTCTTTTTTGTCCTGATACAGACTCTCTTCTCTCTTTATCTTTTTTAATTTACTTTTATCTTTTAAAATTCCATCTTTTATTAATTCTCTTTTATTTTTAAATTTTATTTTTAGTTTTAACTTTTA
>Ga0315914_1009955_pt1 | contig 12002 bp, 10 predicted proteins | sample MpolenodulesMG_FD_203920 | JGI IMG/M metagenome (GOLD analysis project Ga0315914, IMG submission 203920) | Medicago polymorpha root nodule microbial communities from Los Angeles, California, United States - elongated nodules | ecosystem: Host-associated > Plants > Roots > Nodule | place: USA... | reverse complement strand
GTTTCTCTCTCCGCAATAAATATATAAGGGTAATATTGGTAAAACAACATTTAATGTTGCATTGAACTTTGAAAGTGACAGTTAAATAGGAACAAAATTTTTCTCTAAAAGTGACAATTAAAAAGCAACGAAAGGAGTAACATGCAATGTGAAAAAGAAAAGACCAAACCTCAAATTAGTTCCTATTTTTAAGATGATATCATTCATTCACTTCTTCATATTAAATTTAATAAATCAATCATCAAGGAAATCACTATGTTACCTTTCTATCTTATTTCCCCCCAAACAAATAAATAAAAAAGAACAACAATAGTTCTCATTACACATAAAAAAATAAATATAAATTTTCAAGTTCGGGGGGCATTTTGCACATAAGTACAAAATTTCAGGGAGGTATTTGCAAAACGTCATGTTCACAAACAGAAAATTTTGACGGAGGGGGTAAATTGATTAACGTTCTGCAATTTCAGAGGGGTAATTAAAGTTTTGTTAATTTCAGGGGGTAATTGACGAAACTTACAATTTCAGGGGGTAATTGTCTATTTACTCGATTCTAGGTCAAAAAATGACCTAAAACCACCCCTCCTTAATGAACGAAGGAGAAAGAAAGTTTAGAGAGAAGTTGAAGTTTCTCTCACTAAAACTAGGGCCGGCTAGAAGGTTTCAAAGAGAAATATACCTCATTATTTGAGTTATTATCCGAAATCTGTTAATTTTTTTGGAGAAAAAATGTTCCAATAAATATTTTAAAGAACTCAAATTTAAGTTTTTTTGAAATATTTTCTAATTCAGACAACTTGAATTTTGTGTTATCTAAATAAAACTATTGCTTGAAACCTTTTTTTTTTTTCATTTATTCAAAATACATTTTTAGCTTCGAAATTATTCATATATTTTACAAAATTGAAATTTGAATTTGTTGAAAAACCTAAATTTCAGATTTTACTTATTTTTTTCTACGAAAAACACTTACATTTGTATTAAAAAACACTTGTATTCTAGAAAATTGATATTTGAGATTTTCCTGACATTATTGTAGAAATGGAAATTGTTTGATATTTGAGATTTTCCTGACATTATTGTAGAAATGGAAATTGTTTTTTCTTATGAAGCCAACTAAATCATTAAAATTGGTGCCATGAAGAATCGAATATGAAACTTTGAGAGGAGAACGCTTCACCATAAAAGAGGAAAATTATCTTAAAAATATAAAAGAAGAGCAGTTCTGCAGGCAAAATCTGCAAAAACCCTAAGCAAATTCTTCCCAATTTAACCAGAAAATTCATATGGAGGGAAAACCCTAGGGTTCAAGATGGGAAAATGACTTCATTGTCCTTCATATCATGTGCTATAGCCTTGGGAGTCAAGTTTCTTATGGCACACGTTTACTAGGCTTGGGAGTTAGGACAATGATGGTTGTTGGGAGTTGGGACAATGATGGTTGTTTCTTTTAAGCATACACTTGGCTGAAGATTTGCATTGCCATTTTGAAATGAACGCATGAGATAGCCTCAATTAACTAATAAGCATTTAACCATACACTTGGCTGAAGATTTGAAAATGAATGCATGAGATTAGCAGGTTCTTCTTTCTATAAAACCGAAGATGATGCATTCCCAAACCAAAATACATCAACCAAATTTCTTTCTTTCTTTTTTTTTTTTTGCAACAAAAGCTAGCAATGGAACATTTTGGGAACTTCACAATGTATGCCAAGGATCGTGAAGTTGTTGGTGCTATATGTTTGATGAAAGGTGTTAATGACTACCTTTTATATGTTGCCTGTTTAATGATTTATTCAAAACCTGAGTTTGTTTTTGGCATTTTCATTTCAACCATGCAATTATAACCTTTTTCTGGTAGTGTGTTAAGTTTCTGCTCAAATTCTTATCCATGTACTGTTTAGTTAAATGAAATGTGGGAATCTGAAATCTCCAACAGTAAATAGTTTGTGTTTGTTGTGTTTTTAGTACTGTATTTTTCCTGGTATTGGATCTTTAATAATGTTCACATAACTTTCTGCTGCAACTTTGCTGTTTTGATGGCAGTAAATTTGTGCTTCCAATATTATAGACCTCAAGTGTTATGTGTTTGTCCTTCTTTTATTTAGCTTAATTTAGTTTCTTATTTGTGCATCTTTTATTTTGTGATAACAGTGCAAGGCAATGCTGGTGGGGAGATTGACAGAGGTGTCAGGAGGGATTTGGTTAGGCTTCGTACCTTTCACATGGAGTACGACATATGCTCTGTGAGTTGGTTTACTTGCTACTAATGAATTTACATTTTTTTGATATTAATGTTTCACGAAGATGCATTGACAATTTTAGCTTTGTCTTAAAAAATGTTTCTCATAATTAGCTAAGTCACCAAATTTGATTTGTATTGATGTAAGCAAAAAGTTAGCAGATTCAATTCTTCTAGCTGCTAACTCAACTCATATCAACTAAATTTGAAAGTGACTTAGAAAAGTTGGCAGCATAAATTTGAAAGTGAATTTTAATAGTGTAATTTTTCCATTTTGGCACTAATGAATTTTTATTTTTTTTTAAGTATGTCCTATGTGGTACTTTAAGGTTGTGTTTTTGTGGTGTGATTTGTTGAAATCATTTTTGGTTTTAAAATCCTGTTCACAGATAGGGTGTGAAGAATAATAATAGATCTTATGTAGGATGTTATATCATAGACCTTTAACGATTTAATCTTAGTTTCTTTTCCATTGGTGTTATTAAGATGATTTTGATTTATCTAATGACTTATTTGGTCTTCAATCATAGTTGGACAATAGTCATTGTTTTCTGTTTTATTTTTCAAATCATACAACAAATCAATTGTTGTGATTCAATGTTTGTGTAGTTAAGGGAAGGCTGCCTGCTTGCTTTGCAAGAGGTTTTGGACTACAAGTTGGTCCATATGTCATGCTTCGTGATCAGAACCAGAATGAGATTGAGGTTGCCATTGAAAACAAGAACGGGAAGTGTATTTTGTTGATGGATGGTCATTTTTGAAGACCTTTTATGGCATATTGGCTGGTGGTTGGGTCACAGTGATATTTGCCAATCAACATTTTTTCCTTCTTGAAGTTAGAAACCTCATTGGAGATGAATTGGAGTATCCTCGCCTTGATCCTCCCCCTCAAAATGATGTTGCGGACTCAAAGTGCAAATGACTATAGAAAGTCCTTTGTTAGATATGGTTCCAATGCTCTTTTCCTTCCCACTGTTTTCTGTCATACAATTGTTAAGCAGTTAACGTCGGAGGATGTTACTTCTGGAGTGTTGGTGAGTTGCACATTTTAATTCTTTACCATTGCTTTCTAATAATAACTGATTAGATGTTTAACTTGCGTTGTTTTTTTCCCGTGTATTCAAAAGCTTAATTGGCTAGGTTTCTGTCAAGCTGTGTTTCCTGTTGAGTCAACGGAGATAACCGTCGTTGATTACCTTGGTTATCCTTGGAAATTGCAAATGGAGTTTTGTGTATCGTTAAAAGGTTCCAAGGTTATTTGTAAAAAGTCTGGCGAAGCATTGTACTCTCCATTAGGTCTTTGTTTTGGTTACTTGCATTTATTTTATATGACATGATTTTCATTTAGGGTACGGTACTTAATTCTTTATATTGACTGCCTCTCAGGAACGGCAGCTGGTGTTGAATTTGCATATGTTTGCAGGGACATGTTAAAGCTGAATATGTATCATGTAGAGTTTGAGATGACAATTGTAAGTGTTTTGTATCTGTTTGAGGCCATTAATTGAAATTATTGTCATTGACTAATTTCACAGTAGTCATCGGATCAAAGTCACGCTTTGGTATAATAATTTGGTTGATTATATGATGGCGAAGTAATGGTTATCATTTTAGACATTAAGGTTCGCCATTGAATTTGTCTGTACTGTCTGCATATTCCTCATATGATTGCGTTGAATGGCTGGAAAACCAGCATCGGCGATAGTGATTGAGATAATGGTTATTATCTAAATTGCTTGAGAATTAGAGTCTATTATTACTTTAAGGGCTGGCTTTTTGGTTACTTGTTTGCCAAGGAAACATTATAAGTCTGATTGCGGGTTATTAATCGTTAGGAGTTTGATCTTATGTTATTAATAGCTGAGTGTTCATAAGTATAATACTGTTCATTTTATGTTTGACAGCCAAAGGTGATTCTGCGTGTTTTGCGAAGGAATATGGCCTACATGTCGATGACATCATTATGTTGCGTGACCCCAAAAAAAACATGTTTGAGGTTCAGGTTGAAAAGAAGAATGGGCAGATTTATATCAGGAATGGTTGGTCTGACTTGAGAGGGTTCTACAAGATTGACCTTGGTGCATGGATAACACTCACCTTTGCAGAACCAAACCTCATGCTCATGTCTATAAAAAATAGATTTGGAGTGGAAATTGAGTCCCTAACAACACTCCTCCGATTAAATCAAGGCTGGTTGGTCCACTTACTGGAGGCAGTGTGATGGGTTTTTACCATTCTACTGTCCACATCTTGGACTCTTCCGATGTTCTTTTGGGATTCTTGGTAAATAGTATATCGTATAGTTTCTATTTGTGTTTTAATTATAGATTCACAATTACACATAATAATCTTACTTATCTCTGTTTCCACCACTGATGTTGCCATGGTCTAACTTTTGCCGTGATGCATTTTCGAAAAATAATGCTGATATAACTATTGTTGATCAATTGAGGTTTGCTTGGAAGTGTGATGTTCAAGAATAATGGTGTATTTTGTAAAATTGGAGACGACTGGAGGATTATTTTTGCACGACACGTAGGTTGGTTGCAGGCAATGGTATAAAACTTTCTATTAATAGGGAAAAGGGAAACAACGTTGTTTACTTCAATCATGTTCCTCTGTAGTGTATACATAGACGCTTTCTCCAGCCTCCGGCTGATGCTGATACGAAATATGTGTATCAGATTAATCACTATTTTGTGCAGTGTCCCTTGAAGAGGAAAAGGATCTGATTATTAATGGGATCAATGGTTATGGTGGATAATTTGCTGGTGGGGATATTTTAGTTTGTCTCACTTTTGATGAATGTATTTGTTTCGTCGTTATTTTATGGATATTCTCTTCTCTCTATTTTGGTTATTATCTGTTTTTGTTTAGTTTCCTTTGGTATGTGATGGTGGATCCTGATGAATGTTGAGTTTCTTATAAAAAAATTTCCTTACCAGAGTTACTTTCAATGAAAAATGTGATTTTGTTTGTTGTGATATCACCGTGTGTGTATCATTCGTATCACCTTTATTTATAGGCCATGCCATTGTTTCATGAGCATTTCTTCATCTGTGATCTGTATTTGTCTACTGTCATGCAAACTGTTGTCAACATTTGCTATCAGGTTCTTCTTCAACAACCTGGTCATGGTCATCCGTTTTATTCCGATTCGAGTTCGACGATTTGTGTTGACTGTGATTATACTGAGACTGCATCTGATATCTATCTCGGTAATTCATATTATTACTCACTCAAATTTGCATTTTTTTCAATAGTTTTAGGGGTTTTAGATTTTATTTTCGGTGTTTTTCTTTTCGAATTCATCGTTACGTTGCTTTGCATTGAAGTGATTCAAATTGAGAATGATGAATTATGAATTGTGAATTTCGAATTTTGAATTTTTCAGTTCTGATTTTCATTTTTTTGTGTGTGCAGGATTTGGCTTGGTTGAGTTGATCTACGGTAAGTGATTATTGCTTTGTGTTACAGTTAGATCTGAATTGTGAAGTAATCTTGATGTCGTTGATTGATTACTCAGCTTGATATTTTGCAGAATTTTGAATCATCGACTTTGAAAAAGCACGTTTCTGCGTTTTCTGAAGATGAAGCGGTCACGTGATGACGTTTTCATGAGTTCATCTCAACTCAAACGGCCTATGCTGAATAACTCTAGAGGAGAAGCGTGAGTTTCTGTGCTTTTTTGAATCTGAAATTTCATCTGTTGGTTTTTCTTCAATGATTTTGTGCTTGATCAAACATCTGAATCTTAATCGCCTGATATTAATTGTCTTTGTTGTGATGAAATTTTGTGTTTTTTTTGTGTTCTTATGTGAAATTGATAGAGTGTTTTTAAATAATTGTTTGGTTTTTGTAACATCTTATCTGCTAAGAGTTTAGTAAAGTGTTTAATTGTTTGGAGTTTAGTTGTAAGTTTTAATTGGCCTGAAATTTTTATTCTTATTGTTTAAATTATTGCAGTTTGTATTTCATTTTTTTCCGCTGATGCTTTCAAATATTAATGATTTTATCAGGGTTAGAAGTTCCATGTTACCTGTATAAGAGTGAATAAAACCTCAATATGATTCTATTAAAGAATGATTTAGATACTTTCTAGAAGTTGGATTTCATGTTCTTTTTCCTTTCATCGTTGCACCCTCTTGGCGCTGTTTGGATTCATGTTTGGGTAGTATATCCAATTTCAAAGGTATGCAATTTTATGGTAATTCCTGTTGAGTATGTGATCCCATATGCGACTCTTTTTTTTCAATTGTGATTGTTCGTTAATCTCTTTCCTTGCTTTGAGTTCCGGTTCTTTTATTTATTTCGTACAATATGTGATTCCTTTTTGGCAATACTCTTGAATAATCTAAACTTGAAAGTTTTGGTTTCCTTCTTAGGTAGAAATACCTCGCAATAATGAGACAAATGTGGAGGTTTGAGAGGTCACTCACCAAATGAGCACATGCACTTAATATGGTAAATCTAATTGAATATCAGTTTGCGAACGCATGTACCGCAAAAAATACGTTCAACCGCAATTAATCGCGGCAATTCGCTTATATATTCGGTGTGTTACTTTCAAATCTGATTATGAATTTATGTCGGAAAAAACTTACATACACATGTTTTATAGTTTAGTGACAATTCCTGAGTGTTATGTATCCGAAAAATAAAGAGTTTAGTAAAAAATTAATTTTCCTGGCAGTGCATATTAGCGTGTGCTTCAGCCTAGAGTCACGGTAAACAAAAATATACCACTTGGCCCATATGCACCTCATATCTTGGTTGTTTCAATTAATGACATATGCTATTGGAATTAGTTTGTTTGTATATCAGAAAGTATTTTCAAAGATCTTCCATGTATTAATAAATATAAACATTGATATTTATGGACTGATGTGCATCACCATCTTTATGTATATTTACTGTGCAGAAGCATGACATGTTCTTATTATTGTATTTAATAGGACAAGGCAAGGATGCCTTCAAGTTTTGTGAAGGGATACAGGGTACATATTGATGACGTTGTTATGCTGTGTGATCCCAACAATAGTATGTTTGAGGTCCGGGTCGACAAGAAAAATGGGAAAGTTTATCTTAGGGTTGGTTTCAACTGAAAATTCTACAACATTGACCTTGGGACATGGATAAAGCTGACCTATGCAGAACCAAATTTGATATTGAGGTCCATTCGAAACAGGTCTGGTGTGGAGATTGTGTATCTCAACAACACTCCTCCAACTATATCAAAGCTCATGAGTACACATGTTGGTAATTTATGAGTTTTAGTTGTAGTGTGGTTCATATATTGAACTCATCTGATATCGAGTCCCGTGTTTTGGTAAGTGATGCTTTGTGATTTGTATGTAGATTAAGAATCCAATGGCATATAAATAAGCAGAGGTGTTAATTATTTTTGCATTTTGCGCAAATGCCGTCATGGTCTAGCTTTTGCAGGGATGCATTTCTGAAAAACAATGGTGTCATAATGATGATTGTGGGGAAAAGGGGAGCAATATTGTGTACCTAAGACATGTTCCGCTGCAGTGCACGCATAAAAGCTATATCCTGCCTCCGAGCTCACGTATCAATGAGAAGTATGTCTATCAGGTCGATCATTATTTCATCAAGTGCCATATAAAGAGTAACAAGCCCTGAACGTTGATTGTGTTGATGGCTATGATGCAAAATTTGGCTGACGATGTTTTTTTGGTTAGAAGCACTTAAGCTTAGTGTTACTACTGTGTGTTTCTTTGTCTGGAGATCAGTGTGACTCTTTTTTGTTTAGAATTTGGTTAATTTTATGTTTCATGACTGTTGTTTAGGGCTCATCAGTGACTCACTCATTGCTATGTGAAGTTTGTTGTTCTATTTGCAAGACAATGAATGTACCTCACTGTTGAAAGTGCAAGTAATTAGTAAATGCATATGTGGTTGCTGAGAATTAGCTCTTTTATTAATGCTAATGTTTTCGTTTCCTGCAATTGAAGATACAAGCTTTATTTATCTTTTGTATTCGTTTCATCACTGTGTTGTTTTTTTGCCGTCTGATCCTAAACTATTTGATTTTGTTGATGGGATAGATTTTTTATGCCAGCCAACTATCCAAGTTTTCTGCACAATGAAAGAATTAACTGTATATGTATATAGCTTATGTTGTTATTCAGCTGGTTTGATAGATTAGTCATTATGAAGTACATCTATTCCAGACAGGTTTTATTGTCCCTTTTTCTTCCGAGTGGATGACACAATCACGTATGTAATGGTGATTTTCTGTCATAATAGGTCCTTATTATCACAAGAGATTATTCCACAAAACATAGTGCAGCAAAACCTGCAAGATTATTATCACAAGAGATTTTTTGGCACTATGATACTTGATTAGTAGCAAGATATAAACAACTATAAAAGTACTTATGTAGGATGAGTATGAATCCTTTTTCAGTAATTTTTTTTTGCTTCATTTATATAGTTTGAAGATGCTGAAGTTTTCTTTTTCTGTTACCAAGCCTTTCCAGTCTTGAGATCTTCGCTTAAGAAGAATTGGCTACCTGGTAATGAAGTCTCCCTCTTCAGATGAGCTTACAAATTCTCATGCAGCTTATTTCGTAATAAAGGAACGCATTTTTTTCTATGTAAGTGCTTTCTCCGCTTGCTATTCAATAATGATATATAATATGGTTTTTAATTATGGAGTCCATGCAGCAGAATTTTGTCATGGCAAGGAATACACAAGAAGTTTATGAGGAATTGCGTATATTAAAGTGTTGGTAAGTCTGTCTTCACTTATTCATAACAAGGTCTGCAGTTTTTTTTCTTTTCTTAAGAAAACTCACAATACAGAATTTCTTTTTATTGTTATGAGTCTTGCTTTTTTTTTTTTATTGATAAACATGTGATATTACCTTTGCCTTTCTCAGCTTAATAGTCCTGATCAATGGTGGTGACAAGTCCGATTTGTCGCTTTGAACTAACCTTTTGAAACTACGCACTTACCACATCGAATTCGATACAGCCAATGTACATCATATGATCTTATGTCGAATATGTGATGTTGTTCGTTTGCTTTAAGAAAATGTCGTATTACATGGTCTCTTTTGTTGTGATATGTTCTGATTTACAACTAAGTTATTCCCTTTAGGTAAAATCTAAGTAGTGAAGTTGCAGCAATGTACTTATTGGCATTCCAGTGACTTGAATATTAAGTAATCGCCAAATTATGATATTTTTTGTTCTGTTTAGCTTATACTTTTGATTTACGCAACGTCGTTTAAAAGTTTAGTTATGAATTGAATTTTGTTAGGAAAGTTGATTGACATATAGCATGACTGTTCTATATATGTTTTGGTTATGAATTAGAATATTGCTATCAAAGTTTCTGCATTGGAATATCCATAAAAAAACCTCTCCATTACTAAGTGTTGCTGTATTAATTTTGACCGAGTCAAATCAACCAAAGTGCTGCTACAATATTATACAATACACAGAAGGAATAACTCTAAAAGTAATAATTTTGCACACATGATATATTTTTCAAATTGATTGAGTTGATTGTAATCAAAACATATTGATCAATAGTCTATAACAAACCCGCGCGATAGTGCGGGTCAAGCGTCTAGTTTAAATAATAAGATGATAAAATAGGACTTTAGACAGATAATAGGGATACGGGGACCACCTGAGGACTGAGGTGTATAGAACAAAATTGTCAAGGTGGGTGGAGTGGAGGCATTTTTTATGATTACAAGCTTATGACACATTTTAAAAAAAAACTTTAAAATATTAAATTATTTTATTATCAATTTATTTTTCATTATTAGAAAAAATCTCTTTATGTTTGTGACCATAGACAAATTCAAATTGTATATTACTTGAACATACAACTACTTTGGCAAATGAAGTGCAGTGGACTACTTCTTTGGCTCAGTTATGATTTATCAACTTTTAAAACAAAAATGACAAATATATGTTACTTGAATCATCATTTTATGACAATTTATGAGACAACTAAATATATATAAAAAAATTAAATATTGACATAAAAACTAAATTAATAGAGAGAGTAAAAATAAACGAGCGTATGATAGAGATAGTTGTTTAAAAAATTGTTACAAAATTATTGTTTTTAATTAATAAGAAGAGATAAGGAGAAAATTATCACAATCTAGCTTCATATTCAAAATGATTTTTTTTGGAAAAAAACTTTGAAATAAATTCAATCTAGTTTAACAACATCAACACAACACAACACAATTGTTATTACTGCAAGTTAATAGTTTTTTAAGTCAAATATATGAATTTCTGCGACGATGAAGTCTCTACGATTAAGAAATCACATGAATAATATGCACTAATTAACATGTAGCTGTAGTTGGGTTTACTGCTAGCAATATTTTGCATGACAATGTTAATGCCAAATGGAGACATTAGAGGATGCCACAAGAGCCAAAGGCAATGATGATGATGATAACATTGGATGATGATTCTAGGAGTCTCAAGACGACAATGCGAAAATTGACCCCAAAAAAAAATGTGACAATGGAAGAAAATAAGAATGGGCAACATTTTGTAAAAACAATAAATGAAAGAATGGGTAACATACACTTTATTTAACTATACAAATATTTACTCTTTCAAAAAGAGAATACATAAAAAACAAAACAAATTTTTTTTTAAGCAAAATGAAAAGTAAATTAAAATAAAAAGAAAGATACAAAGACTGGGGGGCATGAGACCTAACCAAGGTTAAAACCATGTGAGAATACATTGTGATAAACCATACCAAAGGATCAGTCCTAATCTATTCTAACAAATATTCACTAGTCACAGGCGCAACCCAGCGTATCCGTGTACAGACACGAAACCAAACTAAAAAAAAAAATGAAAAGTGAACTTCTGCAAAAACAGTTAGGATTTAAAAATGGTGAGTGGATCGACCGCCAACACGGTAACGAATCCAAGTGCCAACAACTCTCTGAACAAGCAGCAAACGTGAGAGCTCTTTCGAGCAAGTACCAAAGTATAGGCAGCCATAATTCCTTGAAACCTGCAGAACTCAACAGTCCTGGAAACATCAGAGAATCAAAGGACAGACAACCAAACACAACGGTTTCTAACAGACGCGAAAGAACTCAGATCGATGGATGAGTCCAATACATTAAAAACCAAACCCTTTCGGGTTAATCGAACCACAGACCCTGACGGGTTAACGAAACAGACCCTGACGGATTTTTAAAACTAACCACCACATGTCATAATCATCGGCCACCCCATCTTCGAAATAAAACAGCAAAAAAAAAAAACACACAAACCAAACTACATCATCCCTAAAAGAACAGCAGTGAAGAACCGCCATAATAAGCACACCACCAGCGATCCATAACACCAACCACATACAGAAAAGCAGAAGAGCCAAAAAACTGGAAAAAGGACAAACAACACCAACCTTTCCGACATGGTGGAGAACAAGAACAACCTTAACCCTGAAGGTGAGAAAAACCACAAGAAGGGGGGGTTGAATTGTGTTTTTGGAAACTTCTTCTTTTACGTTCTAGATAACTGTCCTCAGATTCAGAGTCTGAAGTAGTTTAGAGTCTGAGTGAGTTCAGAGTCTATGTGCAGCGGATAATGTAAAGAACAGAAGAAGAGTTCCACTAAAATGTAATCTCAAATTACAAGTTGCTCAATCACACAAGAAAGAGACTTATCTTTGCTCAAGGACACCTCCAAGAGACTTCTATGCTCAATCACACAAGAAAGAGACTTCTATG
>Ga0315914_1009954_pt1 | contig 12002 bp, 2 predicted proteins | sample MpolenodulesMG_FD_203920 | JGI IMG/M metagenome (GOLD analysis project Ga0315914, IMG submission 203920) | Medicago polymorpha root nodule microbial communities from Los Angeles, California, United States - elongated nodules | ecosystem: Host-associated > Plants > Roots > Nodule | place: USA... | reverse complement strand
TTTTCTCTAGTGCTTACTTCGTTCACTTAATTATGTACCCCATTAATTAGAGGTACACCCCCACTATATAAACACTACTAATGTTTGATCTATCCGATGTGGGACTTCCACTTTTTTCAATTCACACTACATTAGTTCTACCCATTGTGGGAATTTGTGTTTTGTCAATTACTCAATTTTCCACATGTGTTCCAACATCATCTTATTCAAGTTGGGTGGTTTAAGTGGGGAAGAGTCTCGTGTGTTTTATGTGATACAAACATACCGTTTAATTTGAAGTGAAAAAATATCAGACAGTTGTTAGACCAATGATGTTTTATGAAATAGAGTATTGGGCGGTTAAGAACCAACACGAGAATAATGTAAGTGTGCCGAGATGGAGATGTTGTGTTGGATGTGTGGTAAGACTCGATGTAGTAAGATTAGAAATGACAACATTGTAGAGATAGTTGGGGTAACACCTATAGTATAAATATTGTGGAAAATAGGTTTAGGTGGTTTTGATATGTAGAGAGAAAACATGTAGGTTCTGCACTAAGAAGAGTAAATCAAATAGAGGTTAGTCATATTACAAGAGGCATAGAAAGACCTAGAAAAACTATAAAAGAAACTATTATGAACAATTTATAGATTAACAAGTTGGATCTAAATGTGATTTATGATAGAACAATATGACGTGTTTCGGTCCATGTAGTCGAACCCACTTATTGAGATAATATTTGGTGGTTGGTGTTGTTGTTATTGATGTTGTCGTCGTCTTTTGGAAGCAATAACTCATACTTAACAATAACTATTATTTTATTTCATGATCAACTACCACATTTATTAGTTAATGAGATAATAAACTTCCCATGCATCGCCCGAGTCCAAATACTACTAATAATTAATAATATAGTAGGAATAGAAACAACTTTCTTTCAAGAATAAAGTATACATATAACCGAACAAAGGCAGTAACATACGACCTAGTCACTTCCTCTAAAAAGACGTATTTCCAAATCACTTGGTCTTTTTTGTTTATAAGCTAAAAAGAAGTTGTAATAGTGAGGAAGTTTCGGCTATGTAATAAGAGTGTGTTATAAGTTTTCAACGCCTTTCAGCTGAGGGCATAGCTCGCTGCTACATGTGAATTGTTCTGATTCCACCCCTGAAGTCGAATGTTTTGATTCTACCCCCTGAAGCTCAAATAAAAAAATCTTGGGTGATCAAATGCAATTTCTATAAGAGTACCAGTTCAATTTTTTTTATTTTTTTATTTTATATTTCTGCAGGTGCACACTGAATCTTTCTTAGATTTGAGTAGAGGAGTTGAACCTAACGAGTTGAACTGAGTTGCTCGTGAACTTTAAACGAGTCGAACTCGAACAATAAAAAAAAGGTTCGTTTCGAATTCGAGTTGACTTTCGAGCCGAACCATTTCTTATCGAGTCGAGCCAAGCTCAGACGGATTCGACTCGACTCATTTCCAACCCAACTTGGACCAATTGAACCAAGAACCAAAAGGCACAAGGGTTCAATCTCCGGTCTGATTTTAAAAATACTGTGACGAGGCACATTATTTTGCAATGACAAGATATTTCATCTGGTTTTCTTAAAAAGTTAAAAATAAAAACACGTACTATTTTGTATTATTATTATTTTTTGAAATGTGCAAATTCATTAATGATGAAACTAGTACTCCCTTCGTCCTGGATTAACTGAGTCATTTGCTCATTTCACACATATTAATAAAAATGTATAAATGAATGAGAGAGAAATATGGTTTTAAGTGTTTTTGTCATGTATTGATGCATTCTCCACTATCATAAATGCAAAGTAGAATATATTGAATTGTGAGTGATGAAAGTAATATTAATTATAGTTATAATAAGAAAAAAGTAATTAATATTGTATTGAAAATTGAAATGAATCAGATATTTTAGGACAATATTATTTTTATTTTTTTACAGAAAACTCAGTTATTATGAGATGGATGGAGTAACTTCATTGCAATTTTTGAGAATAACAAGTAAAATAAGTAGTCCTCCCTGTTAAAGTCTCAGACATGACTACACGGGTTTTCATTTTTAAAAATTATCGACTAGTTGATAAAATAAGACGATAAAATATTAAATATTTAAATTAATAGGTCTCAATTCATATTGGTTTTCTTGATTAGATTTCTTGTTTTTGATAGTATCACATGAATCCAACTTGAATATCACCTTGATTGGTCTAGACTTTGCTGCCCAAAAATAACAAATAGAAGATTTAGGGTTTCACTTTCAAACAACATATTATGAGTATATAAAAGACTTAGTTGTACTAATGATTTTCTCTTGTAGTATTGTGTATAAATAACCGTAGGAGGCTTTGATGACAAGTCTCACTCAATTCATACTCTTAATTTTTGACACCCTTAAAGATATAGAAGATATAGGGTTCCATTTCAAACAATATATTATGGGTATATAGACGACTTGGTTGTACCAATGATATAAATAACCGTAGGAGGCTTTGATGACAAGTCTCACTCAATCCATACTCTTAATTATTGACACCCTTAAATATATAGAAGATATAGGGTTCCACTTCAAACAATATATTATGGGTATATAGACGACTTATTTGTACCAATGATATAAATAACCGTAAGAGGCTTTGATGATTTTATTTTTGTTTTGGGGCGTGTTCACAAGTCTCACTGAGTCCATACTCTTTAATTATCATTTTGAGGTACCATCGTTTCTATTAAAATTGTCTTTGTTTTTTTTCAAAAGAAGGTGAAAAAGAATATATTCCCACAGCTTAACGAAAAATATATATATTCCAACAAAGCACACGCCAACCAATAGAAGACAAAAAATCTGAGGGTTAGCTACAGTAGAAAGCAAACGACAAGCTAGTGCCAAGCAAGCAAAACGTGTTCTCCTAAAGTACATAGAACCAAGGCAATCATCTTTAACTAGGGAGTATAACAAATTTTTATTTATCCATCAATAATACTATCTAAAATAAATCGGATAGAGTTATGGTCAAAAAAATTATTGATTTAATTTTTAGCTAAAACATAGATACAATTCTTTAGGTGTTGTTTGTATGATTCTCAACTAAAAGTACACTTTTTTTAGGTATAAAATATGTTAGAAAATTATGAATTTGAGAGAAAGGAGTTTGTTAATGAATTTCTTTAGGCACTTTTTATCCATTATAAAATAAACAATTAGTTATTAAAGGGTTAAATATGCTTTTTGTCTTTATAAATATACCAATTTTTCGTTTTAGTCCTTTTAAAAGTTTCGTTCAATTCCTATTATAATTTTTAAAAAAAGATAAATTAAATATGAATTGTTAACTACAAAAAATATAAAAATCCATATTTAATTCTTGTTTTGATAAAAAATTATTTATACACCAATAATGTTCTCTAAAATAAAGCGCATATAGTTATCATCAAAATTATTGATTTAATCTTTAGGCAAAATTTACATACAATTTTTTAGGTGGTGTTGTATGATTCTCAATTAAAATTACACCTTTTTTAGATATAAAAAACTGTGAGAAAATTATAGATTTGAAGAAAGAGGCTTGTTAACGAGTGTCTCTATACACTTTTTAAACATTCTAAAATAAACAATTATATTTTAAAAAATTAAATATTTGGATTTTTAATACATTGATTACATGCATTTTCATAAATACAGGGCACTCGTTAACATTTCGTTTAAAGAAATAATAATAAATTTAATGCCACACCATTATAAGGATTGTGACACCTCAGTAATAAAGAATAGGATATAAGTACCCTAATCCCTATTAATGACTTGATGACTCCAATGACAATACACTATTAGGACACAAATGATAAGTACTTATATAGATCCTAGTAACTTTACATCATTATACAAAAGTAATTTATTTATTAAATTATAAATTACCTCAAAAAGTATTATTTCTTTTTAAAGTGAGATCAACTTGTGCATATTTTATTACTTCCTTTAAATGTGTGATTTGCTAGTTGCTCAAGAGAAATAGAGTTCTTATATAGTTGTTTGTTATCGAATAGGTACCAATTTTTTCTTCCTCCAATGGAGTCCTTAACATGGAGAGGTCTTTTGTTAAGTAAAAGAACCCTCATTGAAGATGCTCCTATATGCTTGTAAAATACTTGAAGAAAATAAGCATTGATTAATCTTCATTATTATAATTTTATAAGTCATAATTTTTTAAAAATAATACATGTGATCTAAATAAGAAAATTTAAGTTTTCATATAAATCATAGGCTTAAATATGGAAATGGTCCTTGCAAATATCTGGCGTTTTGGTTTTAGTCCCTATAAAAATATTTTTTTGGTTTTAGTCCCTGCAAATATATAAAATTTGGTTTTGGTCCTTGGTATTTTGTTTTAATCCTTGTAAAATCATTTCATATTGAAATTGGTCCCTATAATATTCATTTTAGTTCTCATTTTGAGGGACTAAAATCAAATATTCCACATATTACAAGGACCAAATCCAATATGAATCAATTTTACAAGGACTAAAACAAAATACCAAAGACCAAAACCAAATTTTTTATATTTGCAGGGACTAAAACCAGAAAAATATTTTTACAGGCACTAAAACCAAAATGTCAGATATTTGCAGGGACTATTTTCATATTTAAGCCTAAATCATATTATATTTTCATTCATATGTTAGGATATCAACATAAGCATCATTAAAAGAACTCAACACATTGTCTAATGTTCATTAATTGAATCTACTCTTTAGTTACCATTACCTGTTCATTAATTGAATCTACTCTCTAGTTACCATCACCTACAAGAAGTATAATTTTAAGGTGTTCATCGATACACAATTCTATTGATGCATATCTAAAATTGAACCATATACATCTCCATTAAATTTTGAAATCATTGTCTATATTTTTTACCCTTCATCTCGTATGTATCATTGTACATCTGTGCAACATTCTATCAGTATCCGATAAAATATTTTTACAAAAATTAATACCGATACTTCGTGGATATCCACGAGTATCTATAATATATTGATATCCGATGCAGGTACTTCTTCAGACTTCATAGAATAGCACCATCCCATAATACAAAACATCCTCAAAACACCAAATCACTGCTTCAATCACTACTAGGATATTGCTGCTTCGAGCAAAAATAAATAAATATAAACCAGCACCTACTGGATTGTTGGCAGAACCAATGTTGCTTAACTCCAACCAGAGTTACATTCGTAACTTACTTCTATCATTGAAGATGATAGGTGAGGCTGTTGTAAAACCCAACCAACTTTAATGCTACTCCCTCCAGTCACATTTATAAATAAAACACAACTTTTTAAATTCATTTAAGAACTAACATATTTAGTCTATATATAGACTAAATACATTAGTTATTAAATGAACATATAGATTAAATACATTATTTATTAAATGAATTTAAGAAGTTATGTTTTGTTTATAAATGTGACCGGGGAAAGTCAATCATTACGAGGATTATCCCTTAGCCAATGTTCTGCAAATCGAGTGTTAACTCTCTGAGTTTACCGAGTTTACGTTTTTAGGTACCAAAATCGTGTTAACACATAGGTAAACTCGGTTTCTGGTGAAATCGGAAAGTTTGACGAGTTTGACTGAATTAACACTCAGTAAACTCGTGTAAACTCGGCCGAGTTTACATCTAAAAAAATATAAAATAATTGACTCTTTTTTTGGGCGCATTTTTTTCAAAACCCAACTCCTTTTCTACAAGCCCAAAGGCTGAAACGTTTACTGAATACTTACATTTATAGTAACACATTGTTCCTGAAATGAAACGTTTCTTTTTCTTTCTTCTCTGAGTTCTCAAATCATGAATAGGGGAGCACATACAAGTTAAGGTTGTGATTCCGACGGTGGAAATTCAGATTTCGATGTCGGTGATTGCGAGATCAGTTAGGGTTGCGGTGGTGGTGTTTGTTGGCCTTTTGAAGAAATTAACTAGTTTATTTTTTAGATAGTTTTATTAACTTTAGGAACTTGTGAAACTTACTTTTTTGGATGGTTTTATTGATGACTTAAACTTAGAGACTTATGAAACTTATGATTTTGTGCGTTAATTTTTGTATTTTGATCTAAGTTGAGCATAACGTTTTATTATGACAGTTTGGTATAATTTGCCTTTGTAATTAAGTCATATTTTGCACCATCGACCTATTTACAATATTATGTTAGCTTATATATGTCATACATATAATAAATTTTATATGATTTTAATTTAGGTAAAATCGTACGAGTTCTCAAGTCGAGTTTACAAGTCGAATTTACTTAGACAAAACGAATTGAGGTAAACTCTCGAGTTCTAAAACCTTGGTCTTAGCAATAAACAACACATTACAAGTACAACTTTACATATCTTATTATTTTTTGTTATATTTCGTTACAAATAGCGGACAATCAAATTAAATGGTTGGTTTGAATATTTTTTCGGTACGTATCATGTCTGCCAACCAATAGAAGTCAAAAAAAGCCGAGGGTTGCCACGCAAAGTTGTTGGCTACAGTAGAAAGCAAACGACAAGCTAGTGCCAAGCAAGCAAAACTTGTTCTCCTAAAGTACATAGAGTGAAGGCAATCATCATTAAATAGGAAGTATGACAAAAAAAATAATTTATACATCAATAATGTTCCCTAAAATAAAGTGGATATAGTTATCACAATTATTGATTTAATCTTTAGGTAAAATTTAGATACAATTCATTAGGTGGTGTTTGTATGATTCTTAACTAAAATTACATCTTTTTTAGATATAAAAAACTGTGAGAAAATTATAGATTTGAAGAAAATGGCTTTTTAACAGATGTTTTTAGATACTTTTTAAACATTCTAAAATAAATAATTATTTTTTTAAAAAAATTAAATATTTTAATTTCTATCTCATTGATTACATACATTTTCATAAATTCATAGCACTTGTTAACATTTCGCTTAAAGAAATAATAACAAATTTAGTGCCATGCCATTAAAATGATTGTGTTACCTCAGCAATAAACAATAGGATATAAGTACACTTATCTCTTTTTTAATAATGTGTATACTATGTATGCAATCATGGATTTACAATAATACATTATCCTTTTTTTTTCTTGTTAATTGTCGTACCAAACAAGAGTCAATTCAATTAAATGATTGAGCATGTATCCTGCCTCCTTTTTGCAAACCATAAAAAAAAATCCTAGCATGTATCTTATCTATCTATTTTTTTGGGAAATGTATCTTATCTATGTGTCTATAAAATAGACCTTCATAAAAAAGGGTGGGTCTATTGTAGCAAACTCCTATATATATATGAGACTGTTAATTTACACTCATCCAAAAATACGAAGGAGTAAATTAACAACTTACATCTATCTAAGATCATTAAAGTGTAAGTTAGCAATTTACATTCATTTGATTACTACACTCATTTTCATAAGTTTTATAAAAACAAGTTACACCTACTATGTTAATTTTATATCCATTTTCATCATTACAAAATAGATACCCACTTTACGCAACGTTGTAACAGGATCTTTCTTTCGTTCAAAATCATGCTCTTTGATGCCAATTTTGTTGGAAACTTGTTGCTTTTGGAGTGAAAGAAATATAACAGAAGAGAGAGAGAGATTGTATATTGAAGAAGTGAAGAGATCAATCAAAAGGGTCGAATTTTATTCATATCATTATCATACCTTTATATACAAGTAAACTCAACTAACTTGTAACAAGCAAAACAAACTAATTGTCAACAATTTTATAACTAACTCCTAACAAACATAAAACTAACTTTTGAATTATATTCTCAATAAAATTAGCACCTATAATGTCCGGATACGGATACATGTTCATGTACGATACAATATAGGTACGCAGATACGCAAAATTATAAAATTCAGAATATGATACGAATAAGATGCGTTAACAATTTTTTTATACTAAACCTTAAAGCATCCACAATGGTAGTACACTAATAAGGACTCCTTAAATTGACCTTACATATACAAATCATTTATTTATAATTTTTTAATAAAAAGTTCTATTAATAACAATACACTAATAAAGACTCCAATGAAAAGTAATTAAATAAGTCTCACTAACTTTAGATCATTATACAAAAATAATTTATTTATTAAATTATAAATTACCTCACAAAGTATTACTTCTTTTGAAAGTGGGACCAACTTGTACATATTTTATTACTTCTTTTAAATGTATGATACGTCAGTCGCTCAAGAAAAATAGAGTCCTTATATAGTTGTTTGTTACCTAATAGGTACCCATTTTTTCTTCCTCCAATGGAGTCCTTAACAAAGAGGTCCTTATTAAGTAAATGAACTCTCATCGGAGAAGCTCTTATATGCATGTAAAATACTCGAAGAAAATAAGCATTAAACATTAATTACTCTTCATTATTATATTATTATAAACATCATAATTTTAAAAAAATAAATAAATGTGATCTAAATAAAAAATGTAAAGTTTTCATATAAATCATAATATATTTTCATTCATATGTTATGATATCAACAGAAGCATTATTAAAAAAACTCAACATAAATTATGTCTAATGTTGATTAATTGAATCTCCTCTCTCTGGTTACCTTCACCCACAAAAAGTATAATTTTAAGTTGTTTATCGATAAACAATTCAATTGATGCATATCTAAAATTGAACCGTATACATCTCCACTAAATTTTAACAACACTGTCTTTTTTTTACCTTTCATCTCGTAAGTATCCTTGTGCATCTGTGCAACATTTTATAAGTGTCAGATAAAATATTTTAAAAAAATTAAAATAATTCCAATACTTCGTAGATATCCATGAGTATCTATAAAATATCGATATCCAATGCAGGTACGTCTTCGGTCTTCCTAGATGATCACGATCTCATACTACAAAACATCCTCAAAACACCAAATCACTGCTTCAATCACTATTAAGATATTGTTGTTTGGACTAAAAATAAATAAATATAAACCAGCACCTGCTGGATTGTTGGCAGAACAAATGTTGCTTAACTCTAACTAGAGCCACGTTCGTAGTAACTTACTTCTATCATTGAAGATGATAGGTGAGCCTGTTGTAAAACCCAACCAACTTAAGTGCCAAACCATTATGAGGATTACCCCTCAACAATAAACAACACATTACATGTACAACATTGTCATATCGTATTATTTTTTGTTTATCTCTTGTACAGATAGTTGACAATTAAATTAGATGGTTGGTTTGAATATGTTTCCTAGTATGTATCATGTCTGTCAACTAGGGCTGGGTATGGTTCGGTTAACCATATTAACCGAACCGAACTGAACCAAAGTGTTGAAATGGTTCGGAATAACCGAACCGAACCGTTTAAGATTTGGAATTAACCGAACTGAACCAAAGTCATGGTTCGGTTAACCGTTTGCTTACCTATTAACCGAACCGAACCGAACCAAAATCAAATTTTGAACCGGAGATTTAAAGTGAAAGGGTGAGGTTCCTAACTCTAATTTCAACTACTGACATATGCTTAATGGTAAAAATTTATTACTACTAACAGGAGAGGAGCATGCTCTCACTTGAAACGCTCCATTGTCCATACATATATATACACAGACACACATACATTCGAAAAACAAATCATAAAGCAAAACAATATTTCTTGGTCTAAGTTGATCGTGTATAAGCTAGCTGGCATAATTTTTAAAACAAATCACAAGTACATTGGTTAATCCTCCAAAGTCTTCCAAACAGTGTTGCTTTAAAATGCTTTAAAATAAGTTGTTTTGCATAAAATAAACTGTTTTAAAATAAGTTGTTTCGAATAAGCTGTTTTTTAAAATAAGTTATTTTTAAAATAGATATGGTTAATGACTCGGTTCAGTTCGGTTCAGATAATTGTTGTTACTAACGGTTCAGTTTGATTAGTGAATTGTTATCAAAATAATGGTTCGGTTCGAGAATTGGTTTAATGGTTCAGTTAATTTTGATATGGTTCAGTTCAGTTAACTGGTTCGAATTGAATTTTGGTTATTTTTGCCCACCACTCCTGTCAACCAATAGAAGTCAAAAAAAGACGAGGGTTGCCATGCGAAGTCGTTAGCTACAGTAGAAAGCAAACGACAAGCTAGTGCGAAGCAAGCAAAACGTGTTCTCCTAAAGTACATAGAACCAAGGCAATCATCTTTAACTAGGGAGTATAACAAATTTTTGTTCATCCATCAATAATATTATCTAAAATAAAGCGGATAGAGTTATGGTCAAAAAAATTATTGATTTAATTTTTCGGTAAAACATAGATACAATTGATCTTTAGGTGTTGTTTCTATGATTCTCAACCAAAAGTACACTTTTTTTAGGTATAAAATCTGTGAGAAAATTATGAATTTGAGAGAAAGGAGTTTGTTAACGAATGTCTTTAGGCATTTTTTATGCATTATAAAATAAACAATTATTTATTAAAAGGTTAAATATGTTTTTTGTCTTTATAAATATACCAATTTTTTGTTTTAGTCATTCTAAAAGTTTCGTTCAACTTTTAATTCCTATAAAATTTTTAGCTACTACTTTTGGTCCCTACTTTTGATTCCTATTGTAAAATCTCTCAAAAAAATTATAATTTTTAACAAAAGATAAATTAAATATGAATTTTTAACCACAAAAAATATAAAAATTCATATTTAATTCTTATTTTGTTAAAACCTTTAATTTTTTTCGGAAGAGATTCTTAGAATATTATAATTTTTTTGCAAAATTTTATTCAAAAATATGAATTCTACATGAACAATTACTTTAAAGGAGAGACCAAAAGTGAAGATGTAAAGCTTTTGGAAGATTAAAACTAAAAGTTAAAGAAAATTTTTGGAGGGACTAAAACGAAAAGTTGACATATTTATAAGGACCAAAAACATATTTAACCCTTCTTTAAAAAAGTTAAACAATTCAATTTCCAATACATTTATTGCATGTATTTTCATAAATACGAGAAACTTGTTGTATAAAATTTCCAATGCCAATTCTGTTGGAAACTATTGTTTACGTGAGGCTGCTGCAAAACCCAACGGCTGTTCAAATGATTTAATCTCGCCTAAGCATTGCAGAAGACTAAAAGAGTGTAACAACGACCCTTGTGAAGAAATTTGAAAGCATTGGATACTTGTTCTATCAAGAGCGTTGACAAAGGACAATTGTACGAACTGTACAACCACTTCCTTCACTACTCTGTTCGTGTCTCTGCAACAAGACAAGAATAACAGCTCTGCCTGCAGAAATGTTCCTTCAAACTAGGAATGCATTTGAAATTGATCCTTCATAGGACAATAACCATATCAGGCAAAAGATCATTGGTGATTTTCAACAAGCTTCAAACGACTCTTTTTTGTGCTGGCAATTTTCCAACGTATCTCTCACACCTCTATTTAAAGGAGTGAAGACTTACTAGTTGGATAATACAGACACACACAAAAGAAAGACTCATACAACAATTCAAAGTCCCAAACTCTGTTATTGTTCTGCATCTAAAGCCACTTAGAATTTCTTATCAAAGTTCATATTTTAGAAATTCTAAAGTCTTAAGAGTCTTAAGAGTTTGTATCTGATTTGTATTGTGAACACCACTGATTGTATATCAAGTGTTCAAACTCAAACAAACTTCTTTGTAATTTTATTTGATTAGAAGTCTCTTAGTTGTGTGCTTGAGCATTGGAAGTTTCTTGCTTGTGTGCTTGAGCAATAGAAGTCTCTTGCAGTTGTGCTTGAGCATTGAAAGTCTCTTGATTGTGTTTAGGAGCATAGGAAATCTCTTGCAGTTGTGCTTGAGTAATTTGAAGTCTCGTGCTAGTTGTAGCATTGAGCAGTTGTAATTTGATATTACATTTTAGTGAACTCTCCTTGGAAGTGCAAGGGGGACATGACTACTTCCGGTTTGTGGAAGGAACCTGTATAATTGCTTTATGTCTTTCTTCTCTCTCTCTCTCTCTCTCTCTCTCTCTCTCTGTTT
>Ga0315914_1009952_pt1 | contig 12003 bp, 11 predicted proteins | sample MpolenodulesMG_FD_203920 | JGI IMG/M metagenome (GOLD analysis project Ga0315914, IMG submission 203920) | Medicago polymorpha root nodule microbial communities from Los Angeles, California, United States - elongated nodules | ecosystem: Host-associated > Plants > Roots > Nodule | place: USA... | reverse complement strand
GAAATTGTACATGTTAACCGTTAAGGTCAAGGAGGTATTTGGGATGTTCTCTCTTTTCTTTTATGTATTAGTAAGAAAGAAATTGTACATGTTAACCGTTAAGGTTTGGTTTTATGTTTTCATAATTAAGTGTTGGCAGAATAATTGACAAGCCAAGATTATTCTGGCCGTGTAGAGACTCAGCCTTGTTTTAAACTATCTTGTTCTGCTATGACGTTCTTTTGTCAATAACAGAATTTATATTGTTTTTTAAAATTATTTCAATTATTAAATTTTAATATTTTGATTTTTTAAACAATTAAAAAAACGTTTTTTTAAAAAAAAAATCGCTAACAATTTGCCAGGGGTTAACCCCTCACAATGTTCCTGGCATGGTTTGAAAATGACTGATGTGATGTTGACACAGTCTGCAAAAGCCTGCAATCATTCAGACACAATTTGCCAGGGGTTGAGCCAGGGCCTGTGCCAGGAGCGCATTTGCCAGGAGCTAAAGCCCTGGCAAGTTCATTTGCGATGAGCAGATTTGCTGGTGATTCTGCTCCTGGCAAAACTCCTGGCAAACGTCCATTTGCCAAGGCTTTCTGCATTTTGACAGGGCTTCTGCCCCTGGCAAAATGCAACATTTCTAGTAGTGCTAGCAGTAACAAAAACCAAAAAAACAAGGGGCTCTCTCTTCAACTGCCAACATATCTCCCAGTTAGAAATAACAGACCAACAGTACTAATTAAACATTGAAGAATATCATGATAAATCTTAAGTTACATACAAGTCAATAAAACAAGTTGCCCAATCGTTTTGCAAATCAAACAACTCGTCTTCTGTTAATGTTGTTGTATCATTGAATACTTACAGTCTGTTGTCTTATCGTGCGAAAGCAATTGTGTGCAAGTTTTTACAATTAAGATTAAATAAGGGGAAAATAAGTGTGTGCCAATAAGCTAAAAGGACGAGTCAAAATCAGATTATGTACAAAATATTCCATTGTTATTGTGAAAGAACTTGTGCACAGGTTATTTTTTAGCAAATGAAGATTAAATGATCAAAAACAAATTTATGATAACAAGCTATATGAATGATTTAAAACCAGGTTATGAAAAATATATTAACATTCATTGTTGTTGTGAAAGAGTTGGTGCACAGGTTGTTTTAGTACAATTGAAGATGAATTTCAGCAAAATCAGATTGTGACAATAAGCTACATGGATGAGCTTATGAAAATAAGCAAAATCAGGTCTTATAAGCAAAATATTTCCACTCATGTACTATAAATCCTCATAAAAATACCTAAGCCATAAGACATAGCCAAATAAATTATTTCAAAAACATAACCAGAACATTTGGTATCTTTCTTAAGGAGCAAAATCAAAACATTAAGAGACTAATACATCGTTAGCTAATACATTAAGAGAATCACCAACATAAAACCAACAGCACAAAACAAAATAACAATGATAATTCAAAACGTACAAAATTGTATAAGACTATTGTTGTGAAACTCCAATAAAACGACTCACCTACTTCAGAGAGCGATGGAGATCAACCCGGCGAGATTCGAATGAGTGAGTGAGAGAAAGCTAGAACGAGTGATTGAGAGGGAGATTGAGTGAGCAATTCAGATTGAGAGAGCGATTTTTGAGCTAAAGGGAGATTCAAAACAATTTTTGAGATAAAAGGTAATTCAGATCGATTGAGAGGGAGACTGAGTAAACGATTCAGTTTGGGGAAGGGTTTGGAGGAAGATTGAGTGATTGATTGAGTGAGTTTGTGATAAGTGCCGGAGAGTAGTAATTCAAATGAATAATTAAGGCACTTTTGTTACTTGTTTTGCAAGTTATTTAGGGAAAAGCCGAGAGATAAGTGATAATTGCCCTATTACGCTTTATCTATCTTACTTTACCCAACTGTGCAGGAATTGAACTCAAGACACTGAACAAAGAAGAAAAACAAAGAAAAAGTACAAAGGCTAACTCGCCATGGCGAGTAAAAGGTGATCAAAGGCGAGATAAGGCAGTGAGCATCAAAGATCACTCGCCTCCAACTCGCAATGGCGAGTGAAAGGCGAACGAACTCGCAATGGCGAGTAGAAAGGCGAGTGAAAGGTGAGCAATTCCAGAGAGCACCAGAGATCACACGCCTCCAACTTGCAACGGCGAGCTGAAGGCGAGCAAGGAAGTCAAGAGTTCGCCATGGCGAACAATATTACTCGCGAGGTGAGTTAGGGCGGCTAAAACTCCTCAGAGATGACGTGTCACAAACCCAATGGTGAAGAAGCCTAAACTCGCCATGGCAAATGAAGGTACTCGCGAGGCGAGTTGATGCAGATTAGAAAATCTATAAAAGCCCACTTGACCATTTCATTTAGGAATCATCTTATAATCTCATATAATATTTTGTAATAGCTTTAGAGAGAGAGATAGGGCTTGTTCTTCATGGAGTGAGAGTGATAGAAGGTGGATTCTTCCTCATTTGTTGAGAGATCACAAGTTTGTAATGAATCCTACTCTTTCAATTCATTCTTGCAAAGCTTCCATGAAAATGAGTAGCTAAATCTCCATTGTTGGGATTAGAGGTACTTGATCTTAGCTAAACATGTAATCTTTTGATCTTTAAATATATGATTCTAGCATTTGATTTGATATTGAGATTATTCTTGCAATTTATTGTTTATGTTTGATTTAATTGTGATTGAAAAATACTCTTGAATCTAGGTTTAGAATAATCATCTATCCAAACATTAATTCTAGACATGGAATTGATGTTTAGATAATCACTTTTTGTATCCAAACTTAATGCTTTCGGATCGTTTAATAGATTGAGAAATCGTCGATTGAACGAGACGGTCGACTCTTGAATCGTTTAATAGTTTGAGACATCGACGATTAAACAATACAATTGAGTTCACAATATTATTTGGACACGAATAATGTTGTCGAGAGATATGTGATAATATCAAAGAAAAGCTAGAATCTGTATATGATCATTAGGTTATGTGTGATGTTTGATCAAAGAACTCTAATCCTAACAAGTTTCACGCCTTATTAATCTCAACTTTTATTCTCGCAAAATAGTTAACTTACTTTCAAACAAACAAACAATCAACCTTTAACTTAAAATGATATTTGGTGTCGAATGGTCTGTGATATCGCACTAGTCTCTGAGGAGACGATACATACAATACTTACTTTTGATCGTTGAAAAATACTACATCAGATTGGGGGAAGGGTTTGTGTGATTGAAGAATGGGTTTGCTATTAGGGTTTCGCAGTGAAGAGGGAAAAAGTACGAGTGTGAAAAGTGTGAAAGGGAAAGTGAAAATTGTTGAAGTGACACAGGTTTTTCCCTACAGGTGTAATGAGACTGATGTCAAATATAGTTCATCAAAATTACAAACCTACCACCGCGTTTATCTTTCCCTACAAGTATAATTTTCACTAATGTGAAAAAGGTTCAGTAACTAATTTTCCCCTCAGGCATTTATTCAACTTATGTGTATCCCTTCAACAAAGTTTATTATAATTTTGATATTGCCACCGTGTTACTTTTTACCTCAGGTTTTTGACCACTAATGTGGATACCCTGATGTCAAATGTATATTTTCTAGTAGTGTTTATGGATAGATTTTGTAACTTATCCGCGAGAATCTACAGGAAAGAGCATGATGCGGATCAGGTTAGGTAAGCAAAACGGCTCGGAGAATCTTCGAAAGAAAGTAGGGCCCACGGGTATGAATCGAAAAAATGTTAAAATAGTTGTATCAAATAGATAAAAATAAAAATGTGCATTAAGTAACGCACTCAGAGATAATGTTAAAATTAAGTAATTAAATTTAATATTTTTGGGTAATGAAAGTGGGTACCCCAAAGGCACATCTTTGGAGGTCCCTTCCACACTATATAAACACTACCGATGATGTGTGTAATCTCTCAAATATAAAATTTCTACTTTTTTTCAATTCACATTACACTAATTATAAATCCAAAGACTTGGGTCCAATGTTTCAACAGTTATTCCCTTCTGCAATATTTTATTCATCGTCAGCAATAGTATACATTTTCCCTCATTTATGTTGTTATTTTCCTATTTGCATGCACTATGTGAATTGGGTATGCACTATGCAACAGTATATTATTGTCAAAACATTGTCATATTATTATATGGATCATCATGCACACTATGTGCATTATGATAAATTATAAATTCATATTTATGTGATCTTATAGTCAATATTTATTTTTTAAAAAATATCGATCAATGTTGAATATTTGAGTCAGTGAAATATTTAATTTTACTTGTAAGAAGCTATTGTAACATGAACTTGTTCTTATACGAGTAATTATTCCACTGACTAATACTAGTGCAGATGCAATGTCATAAATAATATTTCCCATGGTAAAATGCAGGACAGAAGAAAATATTATCATCACTTCAACCAAAAAAAAAAAGGAACATATTATCATTTTTACTCATTATTCCAACCATAGCACCACATTTATCATAACATAACATCCTCTTAAACATTTTCATACTTGTAAGAAATAGAGCAAAGTAAGTAATACACAAAGTTGATACCTCCAAACAGGACTAACATCCAATACACATTATCAACCTTACCATGATTTATTTCATCAGGTAACCAATCAGTACTCCTACGAACTTGGTCAATTAAAGCAGTGCTCAAATAAAAAGCAATCCCTATAAGCATTGAAATCATTGCTGTTGATGTGCTCTTAAGAGATTGTGGAAATTGTTGGTAATAGAATGTAACTTGTCCAGGAAAATGAAATGCTTCTCCAATACCAACCAACACTAATTGTGGAAACAACCATAACACAGACATTGAAACATCATGCACATGTACCAATTTGAGCCTCTTTGATTCAACAAGAGCAGAAGCAACCATGCTAAGAATATTCAACACATGTCCTACTCCTATTCGTTGGAGCGGCATAGGCATTTTCCCGGTAATCTTATGCCAACCTGGCAATAGCACTCTATCAAGAAAAGTGAGGAAAATGGGTGCGGATATTAAGACTAAAACAGAAACAGAACTAGCTGGGATTTTAAAATGGGGTCCTAATGAACGATCCATGACTAAAGCTTGAAGTACAACCAAGCTACTTTGGATTGCTATTGGAGTTGCTAGGAATATACTTGAAGACCATAATGGTAGGATTCCAAATATTTTTTTGAAATCTTCCACTTGTTGAACTGTGCATATTCTCCATGATGATTTTTTAACTGAGCCATCTGATTTTAGGTCTGCATCAGTTATCCGAGCTGCCCGATTGAAGAACCTGCATTTGCGAATAGATCAGCACATTAATATATAACAGATAGTTTCAAGTATATTCTCCTTTCATTGCTAAGTATCTGGAACTTCTAGTTTCTATTAGAAAAAGCATAACTAAGAAATGAAACAAACAAGCCAATAAAAGTTGGCTGGTCTAGATGCTATTAGTTGGTCCTGATCTAAATTTGTTTAAATAAAAATGGTACGGCCATGTTTGGATAAACAGTTTAATTGAACAATGTATAGCGTAAAGGCTTATCATATAAATGTTTATGTGTAAGCTATTTGTATAACAATAGATAAATTTAATCGAACGCTTTATGGTTGTCTTACGTACCGTCTCACAAATTCTTATCTTAGTGGGTAAATTTAAATAAGTCACTCTAAATAGACTCTTTTTTTGTGGTGACCAGAGTTTGTAACTCGGACCTTGCATATATTATGCATTGTTCCTACCAACTGAGTTAAGTTCAGGAGGGCCTCTAAATAGACTCTAAATGACAAAGAAGAAGAAAAAAGTTCATGCACTTTTACATGACTTGGGTCCATTAGTTTATCATCTTAACTACTACAACTATGGACAATTGTGGTCATGACTAAAAGTTGCCCACTCCACCATTATCTGTTTGCTGCTACAACTATAGACAAAACTATGACCACGACCACCACCACATGATACTCATGCTATTAGCACATGCTCGTGGAGCACGATGTAAGATGGTCCTGAAATCTCAAGCCATATTCAGTATTTTAGCCTCAATTTAAGAAGCAACAATTACTGTGATGATTTTCTTTCAAAATAATAAATCATTGTAATGATTTCTCCGCCACCAAAACTATCACAAGATGCATCCCCGTTAGAAAACAGTTAGGCAATGTTCGTTTGTTAGGGTTTTGTTGAGTCATGAGTGGAGTTCAGAGGATCACCACAGGTGAGTTGGAGACCACGTCTTAACCCAAAATCTTAAGGCATTGAGTTTATGGGTTCTCTCACTTACAAATAACGTGAGATTTTTTTTAACTCACTTGCTACGCAATAGGGTCTAACATCAAAAAGTAACACTCCACTATCTACGACTAAAATCTACGACATTGATTATTCATCATTTCTATTGAAACAGAAAAAGAAAATCATCACAACAATGGACTCCAACACCAAAAGCAATTTCTCCACTCATTAATCATCTATTGAACTTTATCAACCATGCATTTAGAGAGAATTAACCATGATTTTCAAGTGTTCATATATGTATGTAGATATAACATTCAAAATTGTAGTTAATAAAGTATAATTAATAAATCCATTTGGGTTGGTCTAATGGTGTTGGTTTGAGACCTTAGAGTGTGTTCCTCCTCGAGGTTTCGAATTTGATTTACCATGTTGTCAATTTGGATGAGCTAATTTAGTTTCTTAAAAATAAATTACTGAGTTATTTAATCTTACATATTAATTTTGATGCATTGTCATTGTAAACTTCTTGTAAAGTTGATCAATCACAAATCAACATCAGTTGTAAGCTTGACATAACCAAACCAAAGTACACCTTTCTTTTTACCAAAGTACACCTAGTGCTTTGTTCTAGGCTTTTTTATTAGTATAATTTTGTTTTTTTTAATCCTCAATCTTTAGATATTTATCTTTATTAAAAACCCATTAAACTTAGTATTGTAAAGTAACAAATATAAACAACGTACATACTAATCATAACTAACTTGTAACTATCTTAATTTTTGTTTTTTGAAAGATTGTAACTAATAACATTCAATTAACTCCAACAAATCTCAAAATATCTATAACTTAGTATTGAATCTATTGATATAACATTTATGTATTTTAATGAAGTGAAACAAATCCAAAAAGTACCTTAATCTTTTGCCTGGTGTAACTGGAGGCGGCAATTGAACCATAACATCATCACCATTGGTAGTATAGTAATCCTCAACTCTAGATGAGAGCTTACACTTCCACTTACGAACAGATGCAACAAAAACACGTCCCAAATCCAAAACCGCACTTCCTTGAAGCTTTTCAGCTCGATAAAATCGATAACCCGATAAGAAAACAACCACACCAACAAAAGCAGCCACAACACAAATACCAAACCCTATAGCCCAACCCAAATTATCTTCAGTGTAAATAATTCCAGTTAATGCAACTCCTGAAGCAACATAGAAAGCGAAAAAGTACCAGTTGAAAAATGTTCCTTGATGTTCTGGTTTGTCAAATTGATTTGCACCTAGTGATGCTGCAGTGTAACGTGAACCACCAAAACCAATTGATATTAACACTATGCTTATGTATAAAACTGTATATTGGATTCCTGTTGGTGGTTTGCATATGATGGATGAATCGTTGCTGCATGGATGAGGCTTTAGTGAATTAATAGTTGCCGTCAAGAATAATAGAACTGTGCCCTGCAAGTGCAAAGGTGAAAGTTTAAAAGAGAGATGCTATTTACTACAAATAAGTGTTATCATATGGTAAAATAGGACATTTGGTACGCTGGAACACAAGTTCGAACAAACAATTCTCCGTGGTGTTTTGTGTGTGTAAGTTTCGTTGTTATACTCTTTAAACCAAAAAAGAAAGTGAACTTTTCAAGATGACGAAATTAATTAGAATTATAAATTTTGGTATGTTTGAAATTTTTTTACTTGAATTGATTCTAACTAAAATCAAAATTTAGAGCTTTTATTTCTATATTAATTTTTATGTCCCTGGTTCAAAAAAAAATTGACCCAACGTCAATGTTTATTTGTTTTATCGTATGTCCTATCTTTTCAATCAGAACTTGATGGAAATAATTAAAATTAAAATGATTGAAATGTTATTATTTTTATAACGTGTCAGTATGACCGAAAAAAGGATACAGAAAGACATAGTTAATCATTGATGTTTAATATTGATCTGGGCTTTAATTATTCAATCATGATTGAACTTGTATAAAAATTAAAAGACGAGTATTCTATATGTTCAACTACTTTTTTTTTTCTTTCGCATCGGTTTCCAACCCACCAAATGTGAGCGACTAGTTTGCTTCATGCATAGAGGCATGCGCACTAATCAATCGTTGTTCTCTCTGAAAATCGAATTAATTTAATTTTTTCTGCTAATGATTGAAATCTTATGTGACTTCTTCGTATTAAAAATCTAGATTATATATATAATTGATTGGAATCAACTACCATGATTCTAAAACTAGTTTACTTTGAGATAAAAATATATTAATATGTCATCGTGAACTTAATTAAGTTGATAGTGACATTGTATAACATATGCAGAGTTGAGAGTTCGAACCCTAAACACTCCACTTATTCATCTTAATAGATGAATTTCTAGCACTAAGCTATTTGATTAAAAAAAAGCACACTGCCTCTTTTTACCTAAAAGGCTTAAATGCACTTTTCACCCCTATATTTCAAAAAGTTGCGATTTTGGCCCCCTTTAAAAAAATGAATATTTTGACCCCGTAACTTTTGGTTCTCTTTTGATTAGCTGATTTTGTTGAAGATTATGACAATTTCTCAGTCTCTGATGGTGTAAACTAGCATGGGGATAGAAGGATGTTGATAAGTGGAGTTCAAACTGTCATGGTGTAACTTTTGGCCCCCCTAAAGAATGACCACTTATCAGTTTGGACTTCACTTATCATGTCAGTTTGGACACCATGCAAGTTTGGACTCTCACTTATCAGCATCCTTCTATCTTCATGCCAGTTTACACCATCAGAGATTGAGAAATTGACATAAAATCAGCTAATCAAAAGAGGTCCAAAAGTTAGAGGGTAAAAATATCCATTTTTTTTAAAGGGGGCCAAAATCGCAACTTTTTGAAACATAAGGGGTGAAAAGTGCATTTAAGCCTACCTAAAACAATGGGTTAAATATGTTATGGATCCCTATAAAATTGGGAACTTCTACGTTTAGTCCTTACTTAATTTTAATAGCTTTTTTAGTCCCTACAAAAAAAATTACTTATAATTTTAGTCCCTCCTAAAACAAAGTTTGTTTAATTATCCTTAAACTCTTAAATTTTTGAACAATTTTTTTTAGACAAGTTTAGAACACTATGACAGGTTCATTTACTAAAATTTAGAATTTTCTAACATGAAACAAATTATTAAAATTAGGGACTAAAAGAACTTTTTTTTTTTTACAAAATGGACTAAAAGAATCATTAAAATTAAGTAAGGACTAAACTTAAAAGGTCCCAATTTTACAGGGACTAAAAACATATTTAACCCAAAAAGAATTAGCCCATAAAAGAATTACAAAAAATGCAATTTTTTTGGTACGTACAAAAAATGCAATTTAATTATAGCAATAATGTCAGCAAAAAATACTACGAAGTTTTTTTTTTTAAGGAGCAAAAAATACTACGAAGTTATTAGGAAAAAAAAAAGATTTCTACGAAATTTAAAAACTTTTTAGGCATTTTTTTTAAAGAGAAATTTTTTATAAATATTAATCTTCTTTCTTTTTTGACAAGATAAATATTCTTTCTTACATAAAGTAAGCACATACCACAAGTTTCAATACACTCTTTTACTTTTATATTTTGAGCAAATACACTCTTTTACTTGTTGAAACATAAATGAGTACTTCCACATTCATCATTTCAATCAATATATGAGTGTGTGCCGTAAAGAATATACTCGTTTAGGATTATTATTTTTTTATTGGGTCTTGCTCGGCAGTGTTTTGGGAGTCGGAGTACTGGTTCAGAAATCCTTAGATAGAAAGTTTGTCTTGAAAATGCAAGTTTTTATTTTTGATTAAGTAATAATTACAGTATTTTTTTATAAAAACTTATAGTCCCTCCGTTTCAAAATGAATGTTGTTTAAGGTTTTTACACACATAGTAAGAAATGCATTAATTAAAAGAAAGATAGATGTTAGTTTACAAAATTATCCTAATACTATTGGTTTGTTTTTCATTAAAGAAAAAATAATATTTTGGAAGTAGTGTTGTATATAGTATTAATTGAAGGGTCAATTGAAAAAAAAAATTATTATTGCATTGAAAACTGAAAGTGACATTTATTTTAAAACAATTTTTTTGCTAAAACGACATTCATTTTAAAACGGATGGAATATAATTTGATTTCTTAACCGGTACCTAAGAGCCACCAATTAACATTCTCCTTTTTTTTATATAAAGATTGTTTTTCTTCAAAGCTAATCAACATGATAGATGTAACAAAAAAAACTTGTTTTCTGTAACCCGAAAAGAAAGAAAGAAAATCAACATGATAAAATATGAAATTTGATCAACATTTATCAACTATTCAGCCAAAACTTCCAATTAAACCAAGAGGAAAACATTTAACCTCAAAGTACTAAAAAAGAAACAAAGGAAATGGAGCATATTATAGCAGTGAGAGAAGCAGGACAAAACAACAAAATGCTTGCACATGCAACCTACCACACCATAATATAAATAGAGATTTTGATAGATATAGTTTACCAGCAAAGCAACACAAGAAGAAGCAAAGGCAACTGAGAATGAGCCAAAGAAAGAGTCAGCAAGGATTGCTGCAACAAGTGGAAATAGACTTGTGCTTCCAACAACAACGTTTACAATCTGAGCTGCATTGATGCTCTTGATATTGAATTCACTTATAAGATATACAATCAAATTTCCCACTATTCCAGTGCTTGCAAGTGACAACCCCGTTATCATACCTATAATTAATCAACAAAATAAAAAAATAATATAACCATTTAAATAATATTTTAATGCTTTTGATATCAAGTGATTGAGTTCAAGAATGAGCTCATTGAGTGACAAATAGTTCGTGAGATCAATCTGAATTCATATTTTGACTGAAACAATCATCGACTAAATTTTACTTGCTTTTTAGCCAAACTCTCGATTATTTTATGGTAAAGACACACACACAAAAAATATACTCTTTAGATGTGTAAAAGTGAGTGAATTAATAATGTTTGATGAGTAAAAAGATGAAAGAAAAAAGAGAGAGACCAATGAAGAAGGGGAAACTTATCCAACCACCACGTTTGCTCCCAATACTCAAGCTCTCATCTGCTTCTTTTGAGGATGCTTCTAGCTTACCATCCATGTTGCACTTCACTTTGTGTGCTGTTTTACAAACCGGGTGTGTTCCTTTTATAGGAAATCTTGATTTTCACTTAATAGTTAACTTAGATGTTTTTTCCTTAGTAAAGCCTTTGTCGAAAACGTGGAGAATTAGTAACTTTTTGTTGAAAAGAACAAAGAATTTGTCTATGCAAAACTACAGAAGTGACTAAAGTGATGTTGATTGGATGAGATTGTTCGGGAACATTGGGTCTTTTCAATTTGAAACTCAATTTTAGAAATGGAATAATGTCATTTTTAGTAGGAGTGTTAAGAAGACACTCTCTAACATATATATTTTCCAACAAACTCTTCTTTTTTTTTTGTCATAGTTCATATATAGTTCTAGCAAATTATGAGTCCCACGTAAATTTGATAAGATATATATTTTAAGGAAAATTCTATGGTGAAGTCGTGAAAATGACTTTTCTGAAGTTAACACTATAATATCAAAAGTGTAGTGAGTAACACCCCACTGTTTGTACAGTGGCATCAAAAGTGTAGTCCTCATAGTATCATCAATTCATCAGATTAACAAGACTACACTTAATCTAATTTTATCCTACCTTGTTTTAAGTGTAACACCCCACAAAGTGTAACACTTAAGACTATC
>Ga0315914_1009951_pt1 | contig 12007 bp, 8 predicted proteins | sample MpolenodulesMG_FD_203920 | JGI IMG/M metagenome (GOLD analysis project Ga0315914, IMG submission 203920) | Medicago polymorpha root nodule microbial communities from Los Angeles, California, United States - elongated nodules | ecosystem: Host-associated > Plants > Roots > Nodule | place: USA... | reverse complement strand
AAATAAAATCAAGAGGTTCCCATAGAATACTATGGATATTTAGGGTGCTAACACCTTCCCTAAATATAACTAACCCCCGAACCCAAAATCTTTTCAAAAGGGTGGTTTGAACTTTTTCCCCTTTTTTCTTAAAAAAAAAACAAATGTTCGGTCGTGAAAAAATTAATGAGTCTATGCTAATAAAATAGCTTGATCTCCGAAAAATGACACGACAACCAATTTAAAGACCTCGTTGATGAATAAATTATAAGTACATCCGTTAGCATTATGCGCCGAGCCTCGACAACCAACTCACCTATAAACTTACTATGAAAAGAAGAAAAAAAATACTAATACTATTAGGTTCTTTTATCTTTAGTTTTTGTTTTGACTTCTTTTCTACTCTTGTGCCAGGTGAATCAAATATCAATCATTGGAATCACCCCACATTGTAGAAAGATACTTGTGGCACCCACCACAACAGCTACCATTATGAACATACAAATCTGGTGCTGCCCTTTTGGTTCTTCTTGAACTAGACATTTTCTTCAATGTGGTCCCATCACTGCTCTTTAGATTGTGCCTATATTCCACTGCCACCTGTTCAAAAACTTCCACCTCAAACATGTTCAGCTTCAGTTTAGGATTCATGTGATCCCTAACAAATGCAAAGGGTAGTTGATCTCTCGGATTAAATGCCTCCAACTCATTGAACATTAGACATGAGAAAAGGTTATTTCCTACTCCATGCCTCCTCAATATTAATGCACTGTCTGGTACATCTGCCAAAGCCAATTGAAACAGGACACTTTTCAAACTTTTGTGCACCCAAAACAGCATTAGTCATGGATACAATTAGTAAAAAGTTTCATATTTGATACTCTCATCATATTGTTAGTTGAAGGGTGGAGTAAGTGAATCTCACTCTTGATTTTAATCAACTGGGTTAAATAAACATTGTGCTTTTGTAAGAATTTAGAATTGATCACTGACAATATCCAAAACTTTTTTGAGCAACATTATTTTTATGATCAAATGGTGGTGTAAAATTCTCATGTTCATTATTAAAATAATATCCTCTTCACACTCTTCCAGGTTGGTACTTATAAAATACTATGAAGTATATTTTCAGAAGCCAAAAAGGTATATGTGGTATAACTAAATTAAATATTCCATAATATGCAGCACATAAAATAGATTGATGTTGATTTATAAGTTTGAATTAGATTTATATTACTTAATGCTTTACCAAGGGATTCTATTTATACAGTTTAATAAACTCTATTAAGGATGAATTATTGGATATAACATAAGTTCGAATCTTAACAGTAATAATCTTTAGTAAGACGTAATTTACCTCTCAATCAAGCTTTGGATTATTAAGACTTTTTTACTAGAAACCAAGGATAAGGCAAAAAAACTTACTTAGAACAAGTTTGGATTAGTTATGGATTTTTTTTATAAAAAAAAATCACAGGAATAAAAATTATAATTTAGAACTTCAACAAAACTATGGTATCACCGTAATTTTTAACTTATAAGTCCAACCAAGCACTTACCTGGCAACTAATTTGCTTGCTCGAGCATGTGATATCTCGAATCCTCTACCAGATTTACTGCTTTAATCTTCATTCTTTAAGTATTATTTAGGTGTCCAAAATTTGAAAAAATAGTTACCTGATGCATAGGGCTGCTTGCTAGGACTCCATGGTTGCAATCCATTTTCACAGTATGTCTCCATCTGCACCTTCAATGCATTAACATCCCACCATTTCTTCCACCTAGCAGTTGCCATTGCTTCTTCCATTGTATGAACATAAAAAGGATGTTTTGATATAGCCATATCTACATTCTCATTTATAACAAGTGAATGAATCAACAACAAAGGATCAACCATGAGTTGCAACTTTGCATCTATCCAAATGCTGAATTGTGAATTTGGAAATAGTCTATGGACTAAATATTTTGGTATAATCCCATTCATTGCTGGGCTCTGATACAAATCATCTTTTGCAACCTTCACAAGCCTCCACACACCTATATTGTATTCCTTGGATTTTATTGAAATCATACCATAATGTTCTAGACCTTTGAGAGTAACATCGTCCACAAACATGAAGAAACACACGTTTTCTAGTGTTTTGGTTCCAAGTCCCTTTGGTTGTCTTATTTTATCATGGTCATTGAAGATTGCTGAAACTACTACTACATTGTCACACTTTTCCATGGCCATTCTATCTGCATCAAAACACAAATAAGCAAATTACAATCCTAAATAATGGTTAAAAAAAAATAACTTGACAATGAATTTTTAATTTCTAGGCATTGTGATCTAAATAATTTCATGGAATAACAATTTTCCATGTCTAAAAATCTTAAATTCAGGGTTTTAATAAAAGGTATGTGACAACATCAATATTTTTTTATTTATCTATGGCTATATCATGATTGCGGTTAAAATCGCATGAAGCACAATTTCTTGTATGTTTGGATTGGCGGTGAGTTTTGCAAAATCACTGAGGCAGTGTGATAGTGTGAAGCTCCAAAGTGTAGCTTTTGTTGCAATCACGATGACTAACCGTGATCGCGAGGCAAACATGATTATTATCGCGACAGCAATTTTAAAATTTGTTAGAATATATTAATTAAAACCAATAGAAACATCATATTAATTAAAACCAATATATTAATTAAAAAGTTTCATATTTGATACTCTCATCATATTTCCAAGTGAATTGAGATTTATACGTAACTAACCAGAATCACTGATTGGAAATTCCTTGAGAAATCCGCATGGAACTTCAATGCTATCATTTTGATGATTAAAATAAGAAAACCTCTTAGAATTGCTGAAATTCCCACCAAAAGTATTAACATTGCCCAGCAAATACCTAAGAACTTGTTCATTACCTCGAGATTTTTTCCGAAAATTCTCGATTTCATTGACAACATCCCAATAATCTGAATACATAAACAACAACCCATTAACAAAAACTTATGATCTTGATCATAAAAACATGAAGGGTCATTGTAAATTACCTGAAAAGAAAACAGGGGAAGAACACGTGGAACGAGTGGTTGAGACAGCGTATTTGTGTTCACCATAAGAAGAAGGGTAATTGAAGAGAGAATTGAGAATGGGATCTGAAGGAGATGATCTGAAGAAGCATTTGGATTGGGAGAGGGTGGTGTAAAGAGCAAGAAAAAGAGTGGTGAAGAGATAGAAAAGTGAAAAACAGAGGAGTTTTGATTTGAGAATGAGAGGTTTGGAAGTTGCTATTAGCTTCCCCATAATATGAATATGAATAATAAAAAAGTGATTATTTTTGGGGATTTGTGTGACATGGATTCTACTTTTGTGAAGTGGAGAATGGGATTTTGATTGATCATGTGTTTGGTTGTTGAATGACCCACAATGAGAGACGGTTACTTGTCAATTTCGTCAAGAATGTAAACTTTGTTGCTATCTAAGTGGCCTTTCTCACGAGCAACTTACATAAAAACAATTATTTATTTTATTACATTAATTCAAAACCTAACTTTGTACTCTCCTCCTTTCAAAAAGAAAATAAAAACTTTGTACTATCCATAATTAATTTTAGGGTTAAATAAGTTTTTCGTCCTTATAAATATAACGAATTTAGATTTTAGTCCTTAAAAAATTAAATTGAATGTTTTCATCATCACAAAAAAAATTATTTTGTTTTTCGTCCTTAATGGTCATTTTATGTTCATATAAATGGCAAAATTATAACTCTTTTATGTTCAAATTGTATCCATGTTATGTCCGTTTATTATATTCGATATTTATATATTCATATTATGTTCAAAAAATGTCAAAAACACGTCAAAATTATATCTTTTAAGGACGAAAAATAAAATAAAAAATTTTGTGAGGATGAAAACATTCAGTTTAATTTTATAGGGACTAAAATTAAAATTCGTTATATTTATAGGGACAAAAAACTTATTTAACCCTTAATTTTATTGAAAAGATTTAGCAGGAGTAATTTTTTTTGGTACAACTGGAGAAAAAAAAATCAAAAACAAAGAACGAAAAAACTATCTAGAAAAGAAGGTCTCATTAACATCAACTAGTAGGAGCATGTTGATTCCAGCAGGGGATGCTCGATGGACCAGAAGGACTCATGGCTGCCTGCACCAAATTTAGCTAAATAAGCTGCACACACATTTCCCTCCCTTAGGTTATGTTTGGATTGATGGAATGTGATTGAGTGAGATGGAATGAAGTGTTAAGTAATTAAATTCCATTGTTTGGATTTACAAAAAATGAATGGAATGAAATAGAACATAATGGAATCCATTCCATCACATTCCATTCAATCCTTCAAATTTTCATTCCCCCCAATTTAGGGGGTATGCAATGGAATCAAACATCATAGCTGAAATATACTCTTTTACCCACGTAAAACATTTTCCTCAAAACATAGGACTTCCTATATGCTGCAACCTTTCATGGTAACCCATCTTTTCTCCGTGTTCTCCCAAATTCTCGTGTTCTTTTAATTGCCCTGGTATCAAAGCTTTAATCTCATCAATATGTTACTTTCTTTAAGTTCAATTCGGTTTGTGTCAATTGTCTCATTTAACTGTTGTTTCAGGATAACAAATAAACACTCCTCTTGTGTTTGTGCTTTATGTAATTATATCTCAATATATGATATATAGTTAGATTATCGTCTCATTCCACCATACACCACAATGGAATGACTAGTTAAAAATAAATTAAAAAGAAAAGAATTGGTAAAAATTGGGTTGGCATACTAAATCAAATTTAGATGCTCCATCAGATTTATTTTTTTAGAGGAATTGTGATAGATGCTCCATCAGATCTTGTTTTGGTGGGTAAATTGTTGAAGGTGATCAGATTTTAGTAGTAATAATAATACTTCATAAAAAACAGTATTTTTAAAATAAGGGTAGAAATGAAATAGAAAGTTATAATCTACCGTCTTCCATCCATCTTACAAACAATGGAATGGAAACATTATTTCATCACTTTTTAAAATATCCAAACAATGAAGTGGGATTTTATATTCCATTCCGCTCCATTCCATCACGTTCCATTCCGCTCCGTTCCATTATGTTCCATCAATCTATTTGCAAACACGAATATGCCAATCTCTTGCCAAGTGGCGTAGCTAGGACCTTGGCTTAGGGGATGCAAAATTTTAAAACTTCAATTATGTCTCTATGTGTGAAGATATATGTCTCGTGTCTTACCAAATTTTGTTGTAACATATATATGTCTATTTTATACTCAAAAAATGTCAAAGACGTGTCAAAATGATTCTATTAGAAACAAAATAAAAATTGTGAGAACAAAAAACATTTCGTTTTATATTTTTTAGAAACTAAAATCAAAATTCACAATATTTTTAAAAACGAAAAACTTAGTTAACCCTATCAATTTTATAGGATTGAATTGAGCAAGCAGCTACATGATAATGTGGCTTAGTTAATTAATTAAGGATAGTTCACTACTAAAAAACAAAAATTAGTGAGGAAAATTTAGAGCGAGAAAACGTGAAATCCTTCCCTAATTTTGCTTTTCCTAGTAGTGGTTATTCGAGTCTAGTTAATTCACTGGGTTCTTTTTACGTTAAGAAACTCTTCTATGGACACAACCCTAAATAAAAAAACATTTGAGCACACTCACATCAAATAAAAAAAATTAAATGTAAATAAAAGTAGATGATGTTGATTGATGTGATTATATTATTTTTATTTTTATTTTTTCATTTGATGTGAATGTGCCCAAATATTTTTCATTTGAGGTTGTGACCATAAAAGAGTTTTCCTTTTACGTTTTGTTGAAAATAAACTTCACAATGAAACACCAATTACCTATATTAATTAAAAAAAATGTAGTTACATTACAAATTACAAATATTAAATAAAAATAACAAAGTCAACATGTAAAAGCAACAAGGTATGACTGTCATCTATAACAACATCATCAATGTTTAAGACCTAAAAGGTAGAGTGTGTCAACAAAGTTTGATGTGCGAGTCTTAGGAGGTGCGTGAATACAATTTCAGGATGTGCAAATGTATAAACAAACCATATTATTGGGTGGAAATTTAAAAAACCAGGGGATGCAGGTGCATCCCCTCACACACAAGTGGCTCCGCCACTGCTTGCCAAGAGCTCCTAAATATTCCGAATAATCAGAGTATAATGGTGTCAATCATTAACCGTTGCAAAGATTAAATTAATGATTGTTTTCGAATCTAAATAACACATCAAGTTTGTAACTTCCAACTCCCAAGCAAGCCACGGGCCATGATACATTGCCAACAATTCAACATGAAGTATATTAGAAAAACCAATATTCCGAACAAAACCAAGGATCCACGCCCCATTATCATTTCGAATCAAACCTCCAAAACCTTGATTAACTAGGAGTAATTGACACACATGTAAATTTTAAATATATATTTAAACTATCAAACCCACAATTAAATAGAAACACAAAAAAAAAAAAAATGAAAGAAGAAACACAAAATTTATATCATGAAACTAAAAAAAAAAAACAAGGGGATACTTTTGTACACGTTTTTAACTTTGAACTATTATTCAATAGAAAAAACCTAATTTCTTAAAAAGAGAAATGTTAGGGTCACATGAGGCACATCCTCTAACATATTTTTTAACACACTCCAATTAAAATTTGCCACATCATCTATTATTTCGATTCCATTAACTTGTAATGGGTTCTCCAAGTTTTTGGACAAAAATGTCTCAAACGAAAAGTTGTTGAACGTAAACAAAATCTGGCATTAGTTTTTTCGTTCACTCTCTTTCTCCTAAGCAAAATTTGCAATTAGTTATTTGCTCACTCTCTTCTCCTATGACCATCATCATATCATTTTCTTTCATCTTTGACATTCTTTTTTTTACTAATCGGTTCACCATTCTTACTCACTTTCATTCTATCAACAATGAATACGACATTTCCTTTCAAGTCAATAATTAGAAAGAGAAAAAACCAATAAAAAAATAGAAATCGGGGATTTAGGTTTCTTTTTTCTAAGGAACAACTTCATCGCTCTCGCATATTGGAAATCAGGGCTTAAAAGAAGAAATAAGGAAGATCAAGAATGACAAAAAAATCTATCTAACATAGAAATTGATAAATCTCTTTTTTTTTTCTTCTTCTTCTTTGTTTGAATATTTTTGGATAGAAGTTGAGAAATATGAGATTGAAGGAGTTTTAACTTTTTAATTTGACAGATCTGTTCATATCACTTTGCTTTGCACCGATGTGATCTCTCTCTCACCTGACCACTCTCATCTTTCATCTTACCATTCTTTCTCTCTCGTGAGGCAACATTTTAGTTTCTCTATGACAAAGACGGAAAAGTCTTACACTGTCAATTAATCAAAACTATCTAATCATATATATTCTTTGATTTTAAGTTTTAATCACAACCACTTATAAAGTCGAACATATGGATGCTTGTGATTCATTGACATTGTAAGACTTTTCATATTGACAATGCATCAAAACGAAACTCACACAAATATATATATTTTTATGTCAAACTCATGCAAATATTAGAGGATAGAGAATTCATTTATATAATTTTTTTAGTGTGTCAATTAATCATAACTATCAGATTATAAAATCTGCCCGACTTCAATTATAATTACTTATAAAGTAACACATGATTAACTGTGATTTGTTGACGGTGTAAACATTTTACATTTACTCTTATCGTAATTAACCTCACAGTAAACATTATAGTAAAAAACTAAACTACTCTTAAAAACAGTAAATTACAAATAGCCTATTATCTATCATATAATGATCACAATCACATGTTTTATTGTCCCTTCGTCCCCGATAATTCTTGTATTGCACTTTGAAGTCGTTCCACATTTTTTTGGAACTTATAAAGAGAAAATCCGGTGCAAGGAGGATCTTGTACCGCAAGGAATTCATTCCAACATTCATTGGTTTTTTCCGTGTTTCCCTTCATTTGGTATATAATTGCCTGTAAAAAAAGAAAGAGAATCAATGAGCAAACTTAATTTGACAAGTCTTTCTCTATATATATTTTTAATCAAAGAATCGACAAGGAAGATGTGCATTCGATTATTGGAAACTGCTATATGCTCCTAGTGGATTGTTCAACTTTTGAAATAAGTTGATCGTGATAAATGATCAGATGCAAAAAAAAAAACAAAACCATTGATCGAATTGTATTTCCATATAAATTTTATGTGAACGGGAGTTACGAATGATCCGATAAAGTAGAAGGTTTTTTTTTTAGATTATTTGATAATTTAGATGAGAGGTATGCAAGTTGAAATGATAAGGAGATGATGAATCAACTTTCTTACTAAAGAAATAATATTATCATTATGTACCTACCTTGTACAGTGGGCGTCGAGCATCTTTAAGCGAATCATCTTTCAAGCATGTACGGTTCAAGGCACTGTCCAGAAAGTTTTCTCCCTGCCAATTCAAGTTTTCTTTTCATATATAGATAAAGAATTCTCAACAAAGTACACACCCCTATGTCATTTGCAACACCATTGTCCAATAATTTGTTTTACATCATTAAAATTTCAAGTTATTAGGCCAAGATTTAACATAAATTTTGTATAGATCCATATTTAGGTCATTTTTTGAAGGGACTGAAATGCAAAAATTAGGCAATTGAGAGTAAAAAAAAAATTGACAAACCAAAACATATATACCTAAATTAGAGGCCAAAAATGTAAATAAACTTAAATTTTAATAGAGTATAGTGAGAAGTTGAGATTTTTCAACCTTATAGATGAGCATTTCTACTAGGAACATTTCAATTTCGTAAGCTTCATGTGGTTTGTTCGCATTTTCAGCCTTCTTTACGGCCTTTTCCAGTATTTCCACCGCAGAATCTTCACTTCCACTCATTTCCAGTTTTTCCAAAGCTTGCTGCAACATATCTCTTAGTTAGACACATTGTCATTTCTAAGTGTTAAAACAAATTATGTAACGTACTTAGGATATTGTTAACAGTAAATCTTAGTATGAAGGAACTTGTAAAATATGTTACCTGAATCTTTATTAAATCAAGATATTCTTCTTTGAGTAAAGCCTTCAAAACTTTCTTAGTGTGTTTTAACGTTGCAGGATTTACTCGAGCTTTATTGAAATCCTCTTTCAATCTATTCAATATGGGTTCTCCACTATGAATTTCTCTAACGATCCATGACCTTGTACGGTCAAAGTGTTTGGACTTGGGCTTGAGCTTGAACTTCGACCTTCGGTTTAACACATAAGTCGAAAGAGAGAGACTCCCAAGGATGACAATAACAACGGCCAGTGTTGTCGTCTTGATATTTAAATCATACTTAGATATGAAAGCTAAGATGAATTTTCGTATATCTTCATGATAATTTGAAGAAAGGGATAAATTGATCAACTTTGCTACCAGTTGATTCATACTTGAGTTGTATTCCTTTTCCACAAAGAAAAAGAACTATTTAGATGAATGTTCCTACCAAATCATTTAGCACACAAAGTGAAAGCAATATAGATATTGCCATATATATAGCTTATGAATTGTCTTCAAGCATAATTATGATTCTAGTCTTGACAAATAGGTAAAGAAATGTATATATCCTTTTGTGAAGAATCCTTCTCCGAATCACTTTTGAAGTATACAAGGAATGGATAACTACTTTCATTCCATTTTATTTCATATGTATGGGCTGGTTGGTAGGACACTTTTGTGTTATTAGTACTAGTTGCAGGGCATTTGGTTTGTATTCCACATGCCTTTTATTTTCTATCCTATATTCCTATTGTTGCAAGGCTAAGATGTGTGACACTTAGAAGTGGTCATAACAGCCACTAAAATTTAAAGTTTTGATCTTCGGCTTCTTGCTTCTTTGATAACAGTTTTGGAACTAAACGCCATGAAGTTTGAAGAGTTGATGAGTTATTTTGCACTTCTTAGTCATTGAAAGAAGATTGCTCCATAACTTAACTTGGTCAACAAGTCTTCGATCTTTTAAGTGTTTTTCATCTTTTTGCATCATTTTCTCATATTTCTTTTGAATTATCTATTTATTAAAAACAAAAGAAAATGCAGTAAAATAAAAATAAAAATATTAATTTATTAAATAAAACTTAAGTAAAAATATAGGAAAATAACATAATATCATTGTAACACACCTTTATGTTGCTCAAAAGTGGGAGATAAAGGAATCCTCATCGACCGAAAATCATTCAAAATACCATAGAAAAGATTCAACTCATCAAATAGAAATTGAAGATTTCTCAAAGCCGACAAAAGAGTTATGCTGATAATCGGAGGAGGCCTCTAGAATTCGAAGAAGGTCTTAAGAGTAATCCTAAACATGAAATATTAATAGAATTTCAGGAAAATGGTCTCGGTCCACGTTACATCAAACCATTACAGATCATCCAACGTGTGGGTCATCATGTAGCATACTAGTTGGCATTACCTCCTTCATTGTCAAACTTGCATGATGTCTTTCATGTATCTCAACTTAAAGAAGTATATTCCATATCTATTCCAACCTTTGGCTTTTGAAACTGTGGAATTGAAACTATACTATTAATATTATTTTGAGTATGTATGTATGAAGATGATATTAAAGTATTAAGGTATTGAGATATAGTCAAAGGAGAAGTAAAAAATTTATCCGGTAATTTAGTAGGTATTATCGGTAAAGCTAGGTATATAAATGGTTTAGTTAATTGACGTATTAAGTAATCTGATTGTTTAGGTTTTATTTGAGATTCTACCATTTTATAGTATCTTAGTGTGCATTTCTATATTATATTCTATACAATGACACAGTGTTGCAGAGAATGTATCCAGGATTGGCATTTTGCTGGGACCTTTCGGACTAAACTGTTGTAGTTTCTATATTACAGGAATTTCTCAGCATTTGCTTTGATGGAAAGCATGGCAAGTAATTGGCCACAACCTGAGTGGCATGCACCATGGAGAAACTCCAAGGTGAGAACTACTTGACCACTTTTTTTTAACACTATTTAATGATAGATGAGTGGCACAAGGGTTTGGTCTTTTTCATTCTCAGATTTTGTGAACCAAAACAAATGTACTTGGGGATGTTTGGTGCACAAGCTAGTAGTTTAGATTCATTTAAAGCATAGAACTGGTAATGTTTTACAGCAAATAGGAGTACAATTTCTCAATCATTTGTGGTTGCTCAACATCTCAAATTTCAATTTGAAAGCTTGGCTATTCATACGCTAACATAATATTCGAAATAATTGGTTTTTCTGTTTGCTAATATCTTGATTCTTTCATTCTAATCAGGTCTGACATACACAAATTTTCGGAAAACCTTTTAAACTGTAATATTTCTGATATAATTTTAGCTGAGAAATTGACCATGATTTTTTTTCCTATAGGTCATCATTAGTGCTCACTTTGGATCAGTGAGATCTATTGCAGTTGATCCCAGCAATACATGGTTTTGTACTGGTTCTGCAGATTGAACTATCAAGGTATTTAATCAATTGATCACAAAATGCATGTTATAGTTGCTTGTTATGAAAAGACTTGTATATAAGACTTAAAACTCGGCGAACCATGTTGAGTTATTGATTCTGTGGATCTCCTTTACAATTTAATCTAATACAGATATCTTTCTTTCCATGTATGTTGGCTTGTGAACTACTTAACTTGGCTTATACCTTTTGTCAATCAATTTCCCTTTTCAAATTTTGAACAACTGCTATTTTTTTGTTGAACACTATATATTACTTTTCCTTATCATGCCAAGTTTGTTACTTTTCCTCTGTCCAAATCAAAGCTTTGGATGATTTTGTACTAAGTTGTTCATTTGGGCAGATATTGGACTTGGCAAGTGGTGTTCTAAAGCACACAGTAATTAGTAGGTCACAGTGATCAAGTTAGAGGTGAGGAGCTAAAGTATAATTATTTATTAGTGGTGGCAGAAATTGTGAATTGGGTTAATAATAAAAGTGTGCTTTCTCTACAGGCCTTGC
>Ga0315914_1009944_pt1 | contig 12021 bp, 8 predicted proteins | sample MpolenodulesMG_FD_203920 | JGI IMG/M metagenome (GOLD analysis project Ga0315914, IMG submission 203920) | Medicago polymorpha root nodule microbial communities from Los Angeles, California, United States - elongated nodules | ecosystem: Host-associated > Plants > Roots > Nodule | place: USA... | reverse complement strand
AATTTAAGCATGCCCCTATGAAGAACACCTTGAGTCTGTATGTATAATTTTTAGATATTTGAAGGCTACCCCTGAAAAATGCTTATTCATTGGAAAAAACCAGTGATAATAACGTGATTGTATTTAGTAATGCTGATTGGGGAAGATCCATTATAGATAGAAATTTGACTTCAGGTTATTGTACCTACATGTAGGGAAACTTGGTAACATGAAGAAGTAAGAAGCATGGTGTAGTTACTAAAAGTAGTGGACAAGTTGAGTTTAGAGTAATGGCCCAATGGATTTATGAGGGTCTATTGATTCATCGAGTTATAATGGAACTAAAGTTAAAGTATCATTTCCATTGAAATTATATTGTGACAGGAAGGCCACAATAAGTAAAGCACATAATCCAGTTAAACAAGATCGAAAAATGTATGCACCAAAATTGATTGTACCTACATGTAGGGAAACCTGGTAACATGGAGAAGTAAGAAGCAAGGTGTAGTTACTAAAAGTAGTGGACAAGCTAAGATTAGAGTAATGGCCCAACGGATTTATAAGGGTCTATGGATTCATCGAGTTATAATGGAACTAAAGTTAAAGTATCATTTCCATTGAAATTATATTGTGACAGCAAGGCCACAATAAGTAAAGCACATAATCCAGTTAAACAAGATCGAAAAATGCATATCTATGCATCAAAATTGTACATCACTTTATGAAGAAAAATATAGACTATGGAATACTCTTAGCATAAATTGATCGCCGCTTTATAAAGAAGAAAATAGACCATGGAATACTTTTTTTAACATTTTTTAATTGGTATACATAGATACTTTGAACAAGATCTTATATCAAAAACAAGTTTTAAGCATCTCATTGGCAAGTTGGTCATGATTCATTTCTATGCACCAACTTGAGAAGGTGTTAAAACAATTTATTATGATTAGTATTGATTCCATCTTTAATCCTGTTTACTTCAATTTCAATAATCACTTCTGATATGTCCGGTGAGGATGGATGAGAGGCAATGGTGGTGGAAAGTGCTTTGGTACGGTGGCGATCAGTCTTTGTGGTGGAATGAAAGGTGGCTACATGCACCTTAGCACTCCAACGCTCAAGTCAGTAATGAAAATGAGAAAGAGTGTGTGAAAAGTGTGGAAAAAATGAATCATACCTTGAGGGTGAAGCTAAATCACCCTTATACAGGCACGCATGATATGCGGCGTGTGATTAGGGAGCAGTTAGAGGACACGTGTAAGGCGATTGAAGAGATGCCTTAGCCTTCTACTCCATTTGAGTTTTCATTGAAGTTGAATTTATGCCTTCGATGCCATTATCTCATCTTCCTCTTTCTTTGCCTTTGTCTCAAGGGAAAATGTATCAGATTGTGAAGAATCCCCTTTGTTCGACTCTTGTTGTCGAAAAGTATTTCTTGTATCTATTTTCTCGTTAGTTTCTATTTTCTTTTGGAAATTTATTGCTATTTGTCCAAGAGAGGTTCAAATTTGACAAGAAAAGAAATGAGTGACCTATTAGCTGCAGATTCTGGATAATTGATGAGGATTTCCAGCAAACCTTTCATTTCATAGTATGCACCAGTATCATGTCGAATTGTTTGAAATAGATCCACATTTAAGACATTTTCTTGAAATTTCTGGAGTAATTCTACATGGGTATTCACTAAGAATTCAACTCTAATGGAGGTTGACGTATCATGTGGTTGATTGAAAGAATAACTCTTACTAGTCACAACCAAATTTAATCCTGAAAGAGGGTCTTTGGCCTTTAACTCTACAAATTCTTCCTGGCTCAAAGTGGTTTGGATGTCTGAAGTTGATGCAACATTTGATGGGATATGAATCGCATCTTCAAGCTCGAAGGAGGTGTCATCTTCATTATGCTTTTCTGCAGAAGTTTCAACAGGGGGAGTTTGTTCATTTTCATCATCTTTTGGTTCTAAATTCCTGGGGGGGGGGGGATTTGATCATCCTCATTCATAGTTGTGCCCTCCTCATTATTTTCAATGGTTTGGTCTTCGACTACATCATCATTTCCTTCATTGTGATCTTCTAGAGAAGAAGGAGTGGGAGTAGGCAAGCTTTTTCTAGCAATCCTCTCTAACTCCAGTTGTTGTTTTAAGCTTCACCCCCTTCAGTCGAATCCATAGTAGTTTTCACTCTTTGTTCTTGATCTCGATGAGGAATTTCAGGTTGTTCTTCCCTTCTCTTTTCAGTCCTTTGTGTGGGGCTTTCACCCTGTCCTTCTTCGACAACCTCCAACACAGGTGAAATGTTTGAATAAATGGGGGTTGGGCTTTCTTTTGGCTTAGCAGTTGTGGAAACATACTACACATTGATGAAATTGGTTAAGTGTTAAAGAATGAAAACAAAAGTCGGAATTCAAAAGAAAGTAAAAAAAGTCAAGTTTGAAGGGATCTCTACATTCTCCCCACTTGGGCAGGAGTTATCACTTTTTGGTCCTTTGCTTGAATGAATTTTCTTCTTATTTTTGGCTTAGGGCCTGTAAAAGGATGAGGGTTTGGTCTTTCTTCTTCCTCATCATCCTTTTCGACTACCTCTAGTACAGTTTGTGATTTGGAGTAGTCTCTACCTGACTTTGATTTCTTTTCTTTTTCTTCTTTTCCACTCCAGAAGAAGTTTCCTCGACAGCTTTGCCCTTGATGGTTTTGGTTTTAGTCTTTTCTTGTGGAGGGTCATCAATTGGTGGGGAAGTTGGTCTTCATGGGATTTCGACTGAGTCATCTTCTTGGTTCTTACTTGTAATTTTGGACTATTGATGGGGTAAATCCGCAAGTGCACGGTTTACCGATGTAGTAATAAATGAGTATCGTTCCGACAGGGAGTTATGAATTCAATTAACTTTCAACGACGATTAGAAAAGAGTTTGAGTTGAAGAGTTTGGATTTTTAATTGAAAGAAAATAACAATAATAAAAAGTTCCTTGGGATTATTGGTTCGTCATGGTGACAAATCCTTCACAAACCAAACCCTAAACCTAGAACTTTATGTTGGACCTATTTTCTAAACACAAGTTTCTCTTTAGCCTATCACATCTCCTTTAGGTTTCAGTGAGTGTGTTCCTCTAGCAACCACACCTATTCTCACGGTTGATTGCTATTGGAATCCTTGAAGCTCGAAACTTTATTGTCTCAAGGTTTGCTAGACTATTCTCATGTTTCGCAATCCTTGTCTAAATTGACTTGTTCCAATATCAAAATTTCTTCTTTCGATGCTTCGCTTTGATATTTTTGATGATGAATTAACATGCACTAACCCTCCCCTGTCGTATTATGAGTTTGATATTTGTTAATTCATTATAAAAATGGTGATTTTAGATTAGAAAATAGATTTACATAAAATTAGGTTTCGGGGCTTGGTTTGATAGGGATTACGTTATTAAACTCATCCAACAATCCCAAGACAAAGAAGTCTACTCACTCACGTTCATTGTAGACATAGAGAAGAATAAGAAGAAGAAGAACATAAAATAAAATAAAGAAAATAAAGATGAACTTTTATTCAAAGAAACAATTGTCACTTATTATTTCCAAGGACAAAAGATGATTATACAAGCTTGATGGCTGCTCTATTTATAGTCTAACAATGACTTAAGCCCTAAGAAATAAATCACTAAAGTGTTGCAGAAGAAACCACGGGCTTTAGGTCAAAAATAAACTAATAGGCAGCTTGTCCGGGAAGCCAAAAGCAACAAAAGGTGACTCTGGGTCCCGACACGGCCGTGTGGCTGGTGACACGGGCCGTGTCAAGCTTCTGACTTGGGGGATTTATATTTTTGCACCAAATCTTTGTATTTTTAGCCTGAATTAGCTCTGAATCTCCTTTCTTTTGCTCCAAGACTCAATCTTTATAAAAACAAATAAAATCCAAATAAAATAGACTCAAATAATATATTAAAAATGCTAATTTATTGACTCATCAAACTCCCCTACACTTGAACCTTTGCTTGTCCTTAAGCAAAAGACATAAACATAGCAGCATAAAACAAGATTAACATATGCGAATTCAAATTAAAAACTTATGTCTCCTCCAAGGATTTATTTCAAGAGTACACTAATCACAACTTCAAGCATTTCTTATGAACTTATTCAACCCAACAATCAAATCTCAAGTGAGTGTGTGTGTGTGTGTGTGTAGTCCAGCTTTTTTCTTGCTCCTATGTAAGAGATATTATGAGGAAACAGGTTCTAACCTTAACACTAAATCAACCGAGAAAAGTTCTTTCTTCATTTCATATAAGGAAGGTGGGAATTCTTCAGTCATTTGACATGTAGGGGATGGGGGCAAACGCTAGTAAAGAGGTTACCCTCGATACACCATTCCCTCTGTTCTACGGGTTGGTTATAAGGTGACCATCCATGTTTTGAGAAATTATTCGCTTTATTCATTTCGCATTAAGTTTTGAGCAATTGTTTGCTTTATTCATTTATTCATTTTGGATGTCTTATCACGAACTTTTTATTCCCCACACTAACTTATACTAATTTTACTTTGAAAACTTTTAAGGGTCAATTTACCACTAAAGTTAGAACGTGCTCCTTAAAATACCTACCTACACACTTGCTCAAAGACTGCAACTTTGTGCTTTTCTGAAAGAGAATTTTCACAATAAAACATGATGTGGGTATAGCAAGAACACTTAAAACACGAGAAATCACTTTCATGTACAAGAAACAACATTTTGGAAGAGACAACAAAAAAGTTTATGTCATAATTTATAATAAAAATAAGCTACTTTACATGTCTTTCGCAATCAAAACAAAACTAAAAGATTAAAATTCAAGGGAGTTTGGAAACACTGCGACACTTAAACAAGACACTTTATTGGCTCCCCCCACACTTGGGAGAAGCATTGTCCTCAATGATTCGAAAAAGAAAAGAAAAGAGAAAAGAAGAGAAAAGAAGAGAAAGGAAGAGGAAAGCTCACAATTTATTGAGGTTCATAAGGAAGACCTTGGAGGTTGAAGTGTTGCATCATTCTTAGGAGCATTTGGTTGTTTTGCTTGATTTCAACACCTTGTTTTTGTTTCTCGGTGCTTATCCTTTGGATCGCATTTTGCATCCATATCCACCGGTCATTGTCATATTGTCCACCGGCTTCATGGTCATGGTGCACTGGATCATCATGCAAGTGTGCACCTCCCTCATCCTCATTACCACCATCATCACCATCATTTTGTACCTGTGGGTTAGTACCAACATAAAGCAAATTTTCCACCACCTCCAGGTTAGTGATGAGTCAATAATTAGTCTTTAAATTAGTGTCTTTTATTTAATATTTAAGCTTATTTTAATTAGATTTAATATGTTTTTATTTCCTTCTAGAACTATTTTACTTCAATTGCAAGTTATTATATTTCAGGAACAAATATTTAAAAGATTTAGTCTTGGAGCAAAAGAAAGGGAATTGGAGCTTATTCGTGCCAAAAATATGAAGATCTCATACAAAATATATGGTGCAAGGATTCATGCCAAAAATATGTAGATCTCATAACAAAATATATTGTGCAAAGAATTTGAAGATCTTGTGCAAAAATATAACAAAGTGGCGCGCCCCCCTTTTACCCTTTTCCTGCTTTTGCTTCTTTGACAAAAGCTGCCTATTTTAGTATTTCTGACTTAGAGCCCATGGCTTCTTGTGCAACAATTTAGTGATTTAATTCTTGGGGCTCCAACTCGCCATGAGCGAGCTGAGGACGAGTTGCAAAACTTTTCGAAAAAAATATTTACTCGTTCTATGGTTCTGTGATGCCGTTACGGATTCAATTTTACAATGATTCTTTATAAAAGTCATGCACCTATTTCGTTCCAAGGACCCGCATATTAATGTTGAAAATTTCTTGAAACAAAATGTCAGAACAAGTATCGTTACTATCAAAACATGGCATAGCGTTTGAGAAGTATGTGAAACCCTGTGGGATGGCTTTTGGGAGTTACCCTTTGTAAGGTGAATCACCCAATGATTGGAGATAATTTGAAGGAAATTAAAATTTGATAAGGTGAACAACAATGTTTGTCAAAGGATCGTACAGGACATACGGGTTTCTGCTAAAAGTATTCAAGTGCCAGTGGTCTAAGTCGGAAGTTTCAAGAGTGTGTAAATTAAAAGACTGGTTAATAATTGTCAGGTGTTTTGGCGGGTTTGATTTCGCTTCTTCAATGTCGGGAGATTTCCTAGACTCTGAGAAAAGATGAAAATGTTGCAGAGTCGTCAGATAAGCGATACAAGCAGGAGGTAGACGTCACAAGGTTTGGTAAGAACGATCATGTGTCCTTGTAAGTTTCGATCACGATATTTCAAGATAATTCTAGATTTTTGAGAAAGATTCCAAGACTAAGAGGATTATATTCGATTATATGTGGATCAAACCAGGATGTACTACATGTTTCCGGTCAAAGAAGTATACTTCGGATCCTTGTGATCGTGTATGATCGGACATCATGTAACTTGAACCGAAGATGGCAGGTATTAAGCACAATGATTGGTAAGTAATCTCTAAATTTCGAGGACAAAATTTCTTTAAGGGGGTAGAGTGTAATATCCCGCTAGATCGTTAGTAAACTGTGGAATCAGTTGAGCGAGTTACGGAAGAGATATTATGGAAGGTTAATTAATACAGAGAATACATTTGTAAATGATCTCACTAATAATAATATAATGCATACACGGTAAAATAATAGGCTCAATACAAAATATGACATAAAATATTTATTAAAATATATATTAGGAAATAAAAATGATCAATTATGTTTCAAATATATGTACTAGTAAATATATGGATTAAATTATTAAGTATTATTGAAAAGAAAAAAAATTAACGAACAATAGATTAATATGTTATATTAATAAAATATAAATAAGTATTAAAATTAATGATTTTAAAAAAGTGATCCAAAATCTATCTGATTTGAGTAATTTTTACAAAACAACAACATCCAAAAGTGATTCAATTTTGTGCAGTTTTACTTTGGATAAATTTGTATTTGAATATCCATAAGACTCTAGAAGTGTTCAAATTCAAAACGATCAAAAATAAAACTGCAAATAGATAAAATAAAAAAAAACAAAAAAAATCACAAAAAAATCAAATATTTTTAGATGTGTTTGGATGTTGTTTTGTATAAAATACTCATATTCGATCGAATTTCGAATCACTTTTTCAAAGTTAAAACGAACCACACTATTACTACTTCATATGTTTTGAATACAATCGATCATATCATTTTCATTCGGTAACATTAATTTTTTTATTATATGTTATACTATATTTTGAATCAAATCAATTATTTTACGGTGTATTATTATTATTACTAAAAAAGTTACATGTTGCATTTTGGATATCCAAAAAATCGAAGTAAACTAAACCGCATATATCATATTAGATTTTCTTTTAAATAATCATCGAAACCAAAATGAACATGATTTTTATTTTGAATCGGATGAGTTTTTGTCTAAAAACATATTCAAACTGATCCACAAACAACTTACTAATAGTGTCGACAGTCCAAGTACAAAGTACATTAACTCACCCCACAAAAAAAAAATGGCTCGCATCATCCTAGATGCAAAATTATATAAAACAAAATAAATAAAATAATTATTGTTTGAAGGAACCGAAAAAGAAATGATGGTAAAACCAAACCATAGTGTTTTGAAGCAGAATCATGAGTAAAAAAGAAAAAAAGTATACCTTCAGTGCAGTGAACTCTTCTATGACCACTTCACCAACAACATTGATTTATGTGCCATCATGACAATCACCTCCATCTAAATTGCAAACCATTTGTGATTCTTGATAGTGGCAGAGGCGACATTGAGGAAACATCAGTAGTGGAGGAAGTTTTTTGTTGGTCATGGTAGTGGCAGAGGCGGCACTGATGGATTTTGCCGACGGTGGCATGGATATCACCACTAGATGAGATGAAAACACCGCCTCCGTTGTTATTGTTTCAGATCAGGAAATCGTTGAATGTCATTGCACACAATAATGATGATGAGGAGGAATCACAAATGTTTAGAAGATTCAGATGGGGGAGAATAAAACATTCATACTCAGCAAAGAAGGCTCTGATGAGTTGAAGGAGTGGATGAGAAGGTGTTGCGGAAGCATAATAGAAGGGTTTGATGATGTTATGAGATGTGGTTGAATCTATTTATAAGCTTGAAGAAACCCAAACCCAAGAATCAAGAGAGGTAAAAAATTATAGTAAGGAGATGAAAATCGAAAAAAGGAAAAAATTCAGAAATGGAATAAGGACTGATGAGGTAATTCATTACTAATTGCTACTAATGAGGAAAAAATCGAAAGAAGGACAAATTCAGAAAAGGAATAAGGATTGAAAAAGGAATAAGGATTGCTGAGGTAATTCATTGAGTGTTGTGTGGGTCAGATTAGATGAATTTTAACTATGAAGATTAATAGTAATGGTCATTGATGACATCTTGTCATTACGTAATTTTCTATGTAATTTGATCAGATTTTGGAGTTCAAAAGGCAACTTATGCACCAAGAAAAGCAGAAAAGCTGAAGAAAATACAAAGAATGAAAACGTGTCACGAATTGGTAAAAATGTGACACGATTTGTGGAAACCTTAATTCAGCTGTTTGTTACTGAAAAGAAAACGTGTCACGATTTAACCAAAACGTGACACGATTTTAGGCGAATTTATGTGCCTATTTAAGCTGAAGTCCATTTAGAAGACAAGGGTTACGATTTGAGCAGAGCAAAGTGCGATTTTGAGACTACAAGACGGCTAGAAGGGCGATTTCTTCACTCTTTTACCAGTTCATGTATGTATTTATTCCTCTAATGATTATTTATTTGTAAACACCATTATGAGTAGCTAAATCCATTAGAGGTTACGTCTGAGATGATTCTTTGTAACCCTAATTGAACCATGTTGCTTTGAAACTCTATTTATTGTGAATGACAATCTAGTTTTTATTCAATTCAATTGTTCTTAATGCTTTTTATATCTTGATCAAATATAAATATGATTTAGTGAGAACGAACGACAACTGACCCTAGTTTTCGACTTAGACCTAATTGAATTGTTCTAATAAACATGGTTAGTCTAGGAATGGATAATCCTTTATTACTGATATTAGGTTAACGTGCTTAAACCTTCGAAGATTATTAGACCACCTAAGGAATTAGGGGCTGTAATCCTATAAGAGGGTCCTAACTCAAGGGATTGATTAGGGCTATTTTGTTAACTATCGTGGAACTAGAAAATCATTCATAAGAATAGGTGCAGTATACCAATTAGGGGAACATCGATGACTCGAAAGACCTAAGCTCATCTCTCTCTTATTCTTAAAACCAACTTTATTTTCTGTTGTTACTTCTATTGCAAACAAACCAATCAACTGCCTAGTGGCAAAACAAGATAATCTTTTATACATTCTAATTAATAACGTATTCAAATTGTTGAGATTAAAAACAGTCCTTGCGGGAACGATAATTTTTACTACTTCGATAGTTTTTGGTACACTTGCCAATTGTCTATCAAGTTTTTGGCGCCGTTGTCGAGGACTGTTGATGTATTTCAACAAGGCAATTGTGTTATAAATTAGGACTTCTGCAAAAAAAAATTTGTTTATAAATTTTCCTTCGTTTCAGTATTCATTAAATTTTTGTATCGTGCAGTGCTACTAAGGTATTTTGCTGTTTATGTGAGGTAGACAGAGCTCAGACGATCTAAAATAGGATCCTGAAATAGAGAGGACTGCAAGAGCCAATTGGAAAGCGGTCCGGTTGTCAAAGTCAGTTCCACTGAGTGCACGAGTGCAGATACCAGTTCCAACAGTTACTGAAGCTGAAACAATTCCTTCTCCTAAAACAAGTACAATGGGAGATCATAATCTACCACCGAGGCCTAAGTTGGGAGATTATGGGCTAGCAAACCACCGTGGTCGCCTAACTCATACCTTTCAACCTGCTAATCCTGTAGCTTTTGACATCAAGACATCAGTTCAGAATGGTTTGAAGGATAGACAGTATGACGGGACTGAAGCTACGAGTCCTCATGAACACTTGAGCCATTTTGCTGAAACCTGTGATTTTTTTGTACCCCCAGCCACAGTGACTGAAGACCAAAAGAAACTCAGGTTATTTCCTTTCACGTTGACTGGTAGAGCTAAAGATTGGTTACTATCTATACCTAATGGAACCATTCAAACATGGGAAAAGTTAGAACTTAGATTCTTAGAGAAGTACTTTCCTATGTCCAAATATTGGGATAAGAAACAAGAGATTTCGAAGTTTAGGCAAGGGGAGAGTGAGTCACTATATGATGCTTGGGAGCGATTTAATTTGCTTCTAAAGAGGTGTCCTAACCATGAGTTCTCTAACAAACAATATCTCCAAATCTTTACTGAGGGGTTGACACATAACAATAGAATGTTTTTAGATGCTTCAGCTGGAGGTAGTCTCAAAAATAAAACCGACCACGAAGTCCAAGCCCTAATAGAGAACATGGCCAACAACGAGTATCGTGCTGAAGCGGCCAAGAAAAGGGGTGTTTTTGGGGTGAGTGACCAAACTGCTATCCTAGCTAACCAAGCAGCACTGAACAAACAGTTGGAGACTCTAACTAAAGAGTTTCATGGGTTCACTATGGCCAACAAACAACAAGTAGCTGCAATCAGGTGTGATTTATGTAGAGAGGGACATGCAAATGGTGAGTGTGTACCTGAAGGAGGGGGTGAGGAAGCCAACTATTTGGGTAACTATAAAAAGCCAAATCCTTACTATAATCTAGGCTTTAACAAGCACCCTAATCTTAGTTATTCAAACAACAACACCTTGAATCCTCTCCTACCCAACCCTCAACAACAGCAGCCAAGAAAGCCTTCCGCTCTTGAGGAAACTATGATCAACTTCATGAAGATGACTCAAGGTAACTTTGAAGAAATAAAGAAGAGTCAAGACGCTGAAAGAAAGAATAATGAAGCCTTAAGAAAGATGCTGGAAAAACAAATTGGGCAGATGGCAAAGCAAATAGCGGAACAAAATAAAGGGGGATGCTATTTAATTGAGGAGCAAAAAGGTTTTAACACCTTTAGTTCTAAAGAAAGTTGAGGAAGTAGTGGTGGAGGTAGAGAAAGATGGTGAAAGTGAAAAGAATGTTGAGGATGTAGTTGAAAAAGAAATTGAACATGGTGTAGTTGAAAATGAGAGTGATCAAGGAGTAGTTGAAAATGAAAAGAAGAGATAAATAGAGGGAGAAAAAAGTGAGAAATTGATAAATGAAGACTCAATCTTAAGGAAGTCGAAGAGCCAATTATTGAAAGATGGAGATAAACCACAAGTTATTCCATCTTATGTAAAGCTTTTTTACCCTCACTTAGCAAAGAAGAAAAAGAGGAGGAAGGCCAATTCAAAAATTTCATGGAACTTTTCTCTCAACTTCAGGTTAATATTCCTTTCGGTGAAGCTTTAAATCAAATGCCATTATATGCTAAATTCATGAAGGAGTTATTAACTGGAAGAAGAAGGCCTAAAGATGATGAGAACATTGCTCATTCAGAGAATTTTGTAGTGCTATTCTCCAAAAGAAACTTTCACCAAAACTAAAAGATCCAGGTGCTTTTACTATCCCTTGTTCAATTGGACCGGTATCTATTGGTAGAGCTCTATGTGATTTAGGGGCAAGCATCAACTTAATGCCCCTTTCAATGATGAAGAAGCTAGTATGTGGTGAGCCAAAACCAACAAGAATGACCCTCACTCTAGCTGATCGGTCAATCTCTTATCCTTTCGGTGTGCTTTAGGATGTGCTAGTTAAAGTTAATGAGCTAGTATTTCCTCTTAATTTTGTAATCTTAGATATGACTGTGTTGGAACAAGGGTGTTTCACAAGTCACCAATTGAGTTTTGACAATAACAAGGTATTAAAAATAATCAATTGGATATGCTAAACAATTTGTTCAAGTGTGCAGGATCCATATTCAAAGTACTATTCTTAGAGATTCTGATTGAACAAGTTCAAGAG
>Ga0315914_1009942_pt1 | contig 12023 bp, 5 predicted proteins | sample MpolenodulesMG_FD_203920 | JGI IMG/M metagenome (GOLD analysis project Ga0315914, IMG submission 203920) | Medicago polymorpha root nodule microbial communities from Los Angeles, California, United States - elongated nodules | ecosystem: Host-associated > Plants > Roots > Nodule | place: USA... | reverse complement strand
ATTTTGGAAAAAAATAGGGCGCGCGAGGAAAGGCATAGGGTGGGAAAAGTAATACTCAATATAATTTGACTATTACTTTTCTCACTTTAATGGTTTCTCGCACGCTATATTTTTATTTTTTTTTACCATATTTTAGAGTATATAATCCGAATTGGTGGTTTTGGGCACACAATTCTACTTTGGAAACCTACCTTGTAAAAAGAGGGAAACAATTTGGATTATAGAATCCAAAACCTTTCTATATGGAGTATATGGTTTGTCCAGAACCTTATAGAAGTTCACCACATTTATCATCAAACACTCCTACACCTTTAAAAACACATCATTTTGGATAAAAACGTGATTTTGAGTAGCAATTTGGTTATCTATCAACCATATCAGTTTTGTCTAAACGCAAAGGTAATGTTGCTATAAAACATTCCTCGTTCGATTTCCTAATGCATTGATCTATTATCAATTAGTTTTTAACAATAATTTGTCAAAAAGAACAGTTTTAATAATACTTATGTAAAATCATAGCTCATGATCCTATTTTTAAAACATTTATTTCCATAATAGCAGTGTTTGCAGTCCAATTTTGATCCATTTGAAGTGAAATATTCGATCCAAAAATCAAAATAGTGTATGACTTCATTTAATTATTTTCACAGCAGTTTAAATAATTTTCTTGAATCAAACTTTTGATTTGATGCAATCAATTAAATTGGATCATTTCAGTCATTTTTTGGTAGATCATTTCATTCAACTTTTACTAGTGCATTTTTATTTGAGGGGGACTAAATAACAAGTTAAATAATATCAACGTATAACGCTTTGTAAAAAAGAAATCAAGATCTACTGTATTTTTAGTATTGCTGCAAATTATACTACAAAAAATAAACGGGTTAAATTGAATTAAATGAAATAATCACTTACCAAGTCACAAGTGGCTAGGGCCCCTTGAGCATATTCCATCGGAATATTTGGTTTCATTTTCCTTCTAAATCGAAAAAAGGTATATTATATAGGTATAACAAATATTCTTTGTGTCTCTTTCTGTCTTTCCTTCTTCATATTAATTGTGTGTGTCTTCTTCTTAGGTTGCATTTTTTCAGAGCTCTCTGAGCCAAGCCAACATGCATGAGTCTCATCCACACTGAAACCAAATCAGGTACGTTTTCTTGCACTCTACGGATGAATGAATACATGTTATGTACTTACAAAGGTGTAGGAAATGAGAAGCTAGGTAGGACTTGCCACCAAGAGAAAATAACTCTGATTCATCATTTTTTCCATTTTTATTAACATGTTTGGTATGTCATCTTGTTTATCATAGTACGCACTTTAGCTTTTTAATTCATGTTTTAATTTTTTATATTAATCAATGTTTTAGTACACGTTACAATGCTTGTTTTATTTATTTATTTTCAGTTGTTTTTGTTGTTTTCTAATAATTTTGAGAAATGCTACTGGATAAACAAGCAAGCTCATTTGATCGAACCAAAATGGTTTTGACTTGATTGTTAAGCAATGTTTTTTGCTATGTTTCAATTTTGTCACCGTGAAATGGTGATAGCTTCCAGGCTCCAGCTAACATTTTGTGATCCCAATTTGACATCGCAAATCTGAAAGTTAAGATCTTCCATGGTTTGTTCGTCTGTTTTAAGTTTTTAAAAATTTCAATGTAAAAATTAGTTTGAATTTATTATTAATTTTTAGTTTTAAAAGGTTGTTATATCGTAGTTATTGATAGCACATCACTAGACACAACTCAGCTGTTCCTACTTCCTACTGATTTGCAACTCAAAACCTGCAACCACAGCCTTAATAGAAAAATAATCTTGTTATTTGTTTAATATCTAATCCATTTCAAACATAGAACAGAAATAATAAAATCTTGTAAGTTATTTAGTGGCATCAAATATAAAAATGAATCAGACATAGTACTACTATATATCCGACTTATGTTCAACTGTCTAATTATATTCAACTGTGTTGCAGTGTTTCTTGTAAAAAATACATTGCTGACATATCTAGTATTTATTATTGATTTATTTTGAAGTTATATTGTTGCTACTTGCTAGATTGCTTGGCTTTTTTTTTTTTTTTTCTGGGGTTTTATAAAAAATTTATGAAAATTTAAATTAAAACCAGGGTTTTGCTTGTTGGGTCTTTTTATTTTTCATTCCCACATGTAGGAATTCATGCAGCATTAGTTAAAGTGAGTGGTTTTGTTGACAAATTTTCATAAATTATTCATTTAAGGATTTTCCTATCACTGTATACTCAAATATGTAAAACACAAGGTACATGAGGTCATGAGTCATTACATCTATCGTGTGGTATGGAACAGATTTTTTCATAGTTTAATAATCTGTTTTAAATGTACAACATTATATTATTACAGTGTATCAAAGAAAAGTGGATCATCCAATCCTCTTCTCTCTCCCTTTGATGTATTGGCTATACATTCATCATGCCAATAAGGATTATGTTGGTGTCATGATGCCTCATATCCGTTTGGGAGAAATCCTGAGTTCCACCCTGAGAAAACAGAGTCAAAATTGCCTTATACATGAGCCTCATCTGGCGGAACCCGAGCTTTGGTCTTCCACTTGAGGGTTTACAAAATTACAAATTACCCACCTGCAATTAGTTAAATTATTAAACAAGAGTTTAATAAGTATTCATTGACAATGTATCCTTTAGTAACATTATTTTCTAAAATATCTACACAAAATCTACATAGTAAAATATGATTAATGTCTGAATAATCTAACATTGTCAGTGCAGAGTAACTAAATTTTTAAAACAAATACTCATAGTTTACCTATTAAAAAAGAAGGGGTTTATTGACTGTCAATGTATGCAGTGGAACTTCCAGCTCGAACTGGCTTTAAGCTTCTTACAAGCTTTCTTCCAAATTCAAATACCAAAATAAGGAGGCTAAGGAAGTATAGTATACAGAGGTGCAGTTTTTCTATTATGTACTCAGTGGAGACGTTGTTTCCACTTTGATTGTTTTTGACTAATAACATCCTTCTCTCATTCCACCCTGCACATGTAGAGAAGACCTTATTAGAATAAGAAAAAAGTTTTGCAAATAATCAAACTAAATAATATCTCCAATGACACTTTATTCTCTACAATTGTCCAAATAGGTTATTGCAATTCAATCCTCATAAGCTCAGACTCATAGCATCATATCACAGATATGATTAGTTAATTGTTTAGAATACAACAAGGGATTCATGAAAATAGTAGAGACTCTAAGCCTATGACTGGATTCATTAGAACATATCGCAGTTTGAATTAAGGTATGTTTGGATTGACTTACTTGAGCTTATCTGATAACAAAAGCACTTTTGAGACTGTTTGGGAGAATCTAAGGATACAACTAATGACACGTCGTAAGCTATTTTCAGCTTATTTTCTTAAACTCTCCAGGATAGGTTATATGAAAACAACTTGACTTTATTTTATTTTTGTTATAGAAATTGTCTTTAGACGTGCTTAGATGATAAGTGTTTATGTTATAATCTTTTAATTAAGTTGTTTGACCAAACACAACTTTTATAGATATGCCATATTTTAAATAATTATGTAGTCATATCAGAACTTTTGTTAGAGCTTATTGGGAGCAAGCAGACAAACCAATAAATATTAGTTAGTACCCCAGTAAATATTGGTTAGTACCTCAGTAGGGGAGGACCTTTTGGTCAACCTGCTCGGTAACTTTCTTTTCTCAAGTCAATTTTTCATGCAACCAATCTTAATCTAACTATATTTTGTATTGGGTGTGCATTGGAGCTAGTTCATCATATATGAATTCACCTGTTGTAAATACACCTGAGACCGGGTATGCACTAATGAAACATAGCTTTGTACTGTGTCTGTAAAGATTTGGGCTGTTGGGTGCTAAATAAACCATCTCATCAAGTAGGAAACCAACTAAGAGCTCAACAATCTTCAAATGAATATTGGGTTCGCTGCTGAGAAAAGAGGCACTGGGTGAAGTCCTATTTCAGTTACAAAACTGGGTGAAGTCAGAGAGAGGAAATGACTATGGTTCTTTACAGTTAGTATTCTAACCAAATCAAACTTGTACTAGGGAAAAACCTTCTTGGGTTGTTATGTGGACTAAAATGGCAAGTCATATATAGTTAGTAGATTTTTTTTGACCGCGTAATGTACCCTAACCCACCAACCAGGCAAGTCTCTGCTTGGAGGTCAGACACTACTACCACACCTTGACAACCAACCAAGCTGCAGAAAACAGTCATGGTAGGTGTTATGTGTGAGCTCATGTTGGGTTACAGAGCGCAAGAAACATTTTTTCCTGAAAAACATAATACTTACAAGACTGTGTATTTGGCAAGTTAGTCCAATCATGTGGGTTCATCTTCACTTCTGAGGCCTTGATCAAGTCAAACAGTGCTTGATTAACCTGAATTTTGAAATGTTTTAGCTCATTTTCAATGCATCTTCGTAGACAAAGAACAATGTGCAAGTTCTGCAGTAAGTGTGCTATATACAGTTCAATTCATTAGGTATATATTACATGCCAATTATACCTCTTCAGGCCGCTCATGACTCACTAAATGACCTCCGTGAAGCTCTACCAGCTGAGCCATTGGATGAAACCTCTCCGCAAGTCTTCTTGCATAATATAGCTGAGCAATTATATCATCCCTGAATGTGCAGCAATCTCAAGTTAAAACTATGAAATCGATACTAATGTGTGTGACTGGTGTGCAGCATTTTCATGCATAATTTGCCTAATGCGTGTGCGAATAATCTGTCCATGATCGAAAGTCAAGTTTCACTAATAAAGCACTGCATTAATGTCTCTGTACACAGTACACACCTGCCATGAATGACTGAAACAAGAAAGCCGGCAGATTTGATTGCTTCTATCTCTGTTTGAGTCATTTTATGGTTCCAACATGCACTGAGTTGACCGTCAAAGCCATAGTTAGATTGCATTCCACTACTTGATATACCTTTAACATATTGCTGCAAGAGAGGATGACAATGAATTAGAAAAACTTGAAGGAAAAGGAAATCAAGTATCAAAATGGGAGCACAACATGCGCATAGATTGCTAACTACATATAAGGTGTTTGGAAATTGAGAGATGGTGACTTTATTTTCCCGAATTTGGATGTTCAAAATGAAATAGGGCAGGGAAATGGAGTTTCTATAATAAAACAATGATTCATTCTAATACATATTTGTTGAATTAACCTTCATCAGTGGACTACAACATTCAAATTCTAGTTCAAAAGTAAAATTTAAAACAAAAATAGTGATTAGTTTTCATCTCTTATAGATGCAAGGATCTCATGGTAGAGAGTTGCTAGTTGATGTTTTTATCAATAGAATACATTTTACTAGGTCAGTGTTCAATGTACTCATTGAGAAATCCTAAGTGGGTTAGAGAATCTCTAATCGGATATTAGCTGGCTTATATAATCATTAGTGACATTAATCGGCTTCAAGTCTATATTGATAGAATTATTAGTTAAAGAATCCTTGGTGATATATATTAGACTGTTGTCAACTTTTACTGCGTAGATATGGATAGGTTTGAGATAGAAATATTGCTGTAAAAGTGGTTCAATTAATTTCTTCAAAATTTCCCAAATTAAGAAAACTCAATGATGGTAACGGAGTATCCCTCACGTTCCTTTCCTTCACCGAAAACTCCCAATCCCCTTCATTATTCTCTGTCCAAGAATCTCTACGCGTGCACACATGTTGTCCATTAGTCCTGTTGTTAAACTATGAAGCTACCAACCAAGAATCATATTAAACAATTAAAACATAACGATATGAGTCCAGTACTTCTGGTATATCAGACAATTTTTGTGCATTTTTAGTTATGTTGCATACCGCTGCAACTTGAACACTTCGATTGCAGCAAAGTAGATGCAACTATCCGCATAAGTTTCAGTTTTCTTTATAAATGTTTTTTTTACAAACACACCAAATGAAAGCGCCAAAGTATTAAACTTCCAAGCATTCTAAATATCATCAAAACTTAACTAAGTTATGCTTATTTAATGTACTGTACCTGATACAATACCGTTCTCCTCTTCACGGTTCCAACATATTCCTCAAGATATTCCTGCACATGATATATAAAATTTGTTTTTGATATTCATCCTAAAGATAGCACATTAACACAGATTTCTAGGCTGTTAACAACAGTAATTCAGACTTCAGAGTAGACCCAAGACTGGAAAAACAAGATAGCCTTCTTTAACTTAATGTTAATATTCATTACAAAATGATAATCCAGACTCTTTTCTATCATATACGAATACACCTTGAGCGATTCAATTTTTTAAAATCTCTACTTCAATGGTAGTTTTATATAGCTGGGGAGAGGGGTTAGGGAGACAACTTGTTATATGTTGACAGTAAATAATCAATAAAACCAAGAACATGCTTTACTTGTGAATAGTGGGTGTCCAAGTCAACTTCAGCTCTTTGCTCAGGACTCTTTGCCTTCAAGAATCGGTAAGCAACGGAGATTGTTCGTCGGTCAAACTGCAAAAAGTAGAACAAGAACCTCTTATAAGGACCAGAGGAAAACTCCAAACTAGTGCAAAGGCCGATAATAGTTCATAGGAAACCATGTACATGTGTCAAACAGATCATAACTCCAACATTATATATCTAATTGCAGATACATTCCTGTTAAATTTGTACTAAGCATTGGAAAAACTGCAAACTGCTGAATCTAGAGTCGAGGAATTACAGTTTTGTTCTTTTACTTCCAATGATTTTTTTTTTCCTTTCTACTGTAAGGGTTTAAGAAATTTTTCACGGTTCATCAAATATCTTCCTTTGATTGTAATCAACAACAACTAATTAACAGTATATATGTAACATATATATTGCATACGATTAACAATACGTCCAGCCAGAGATTACGGGAGGTTTCCCAATATGGATGATCCTCATCAGACTTAAGTCCTAACTGCCATCAATTAATCCAACCAACCTTGAAAATTGTCTGATGTAGTATATTCATATTCTTAATGGTCATATGCTTTTAAGCCTTGCTACTCAGCAAATTATCTTTCAAACTAATTTGAAAGCAGCATAATTGCAACAGGTTCCGAACTAAACATTATTTATACATTTAAGCACTCAAACATCTAAATTTCAGCACTACAAACTCAAAAGCATAGAAATAGAAATTCTCAACTAAATTTCTCCTAAAGATTTGGATGATTGATAATTGGACTCAATTGCCACCCTCAAGGATCACCTAAAATCACTAGTGAGAAATTCCATTTGTTATATTCGCAACTCCACTATCATGTACTACGTTTGCAATTAAAAAGTGTGACTAGCAACACCTGGATTGCGATTGGTGACTTTGTGGAGGGAAAGTCACCATGACTTTCTCTCCTATATTACTCTCTCTCTCATCCCAACTGCCACTTCTCTGTCGCTTATCTCTCTCATAAAACAACCTAAAATACACTAGTCATCATACATTTCCCTCCACAAAATCACCCAATCCCAATCCACAATGTAGTTAGTTAACTAGCGCTACAAAGTTGCATCACCAATGATTCTAATCACATAATGCCGTAAAAACAAATCGAAACATTTCACAGATTTATACAAGGGTCACATAATATAGTACCTTTGGAAAACATTGAAAACCACCACCTGTTGCATTGAGCAAGGCCATGGAGAGAACTCTATCAGGAACCATTGCTGCTAATTTACAAGCTATCATAGATCCTGTTTCAATACAAACCTAATTAAAATCTGAACACAAACAAATAAACCTAACCTAACCTAACCAAATCTTATAATAAATCATCTGAATATTTACACAAAAAAAAAACACAAAAATCAAAGAAAATGAAATTTTGGGAAATTAAAAGACAAAATACTCACCCATGGAATGCCCGAAAACATGTGCCTTTTTCCAACCTAAATGATCCAACAAAGTAATTGCATCCTTTGCCATAATCTTGGTTCTGCACCCAATAATCATTCCCATCATTCACCAATATTCAAAATTTCATTTCACTTCTTGTAAAACTATGTTTAGATTGACGTTGGGTTAGCAAAATCACAGTGACAACGTGATTTTGTTGAAGCCACAAAGTGTAGCTTTTGCCAAAATCATGTGACTCGTGATTCTGACAATTTGATCTTTTCTATTGACATAAGCTTTGTGAGACTGTTTGGAAGAACTCGTAACAATTTTCATATAAGTTTTTTTGAACTTATTTTCATTAGTTCTCCAATAAAATGAACTTTATTTTATCTTTTGCTATAAAAACAGCTTATGCAAATAAATAAGGGCTTGTGCTATCAGCTGCAAATAAATTGTTTATCCAAACAGGTCCTAAATCATTGGAACTTCATAGCTCTCACACTTGATATTTAACGCATCAATAACCTCATTTTTATAGCAAGGAAATGAAAAAGGTGGAAGAACATACGAGTAATCGGACTTTCTAATGGGCACGGAGCTCCGACCAACGCCCCGATTATCAAAAGCGCAAACTTCAATACCACCGCCGGCCTCATTATCACCTTCACCACTCCAAACGGCGTCGTCTTCATCGTTAGGTACGTTCGTTCCAGTTAAACCTTTTATTTGTGGACCCCATCCTTCATGCGTCGAAGCCAATCCTAAACATTCAAATTCAATCTCCACAAATTCAGCGAAATTCAAAATTCAATAAATAAGAAAGATGAATGGAGGAGATACCGATGATGAGGAGGACTTTGGTGGGACCACGACCGTATGTTCTGTAGAAGATTTTGATGTCATTGTTGAGGTGAGCATCGGCGGGTGCGACGGCGGATGAGGAGGTGGATGTGGAAGATGTTTGAGTTCCGACGTCGCAATACGGCATCGTTGTGGCGGCGCGTGGGGAATTGAATAGAAGAGGAGAGAGAAAGAGAGATGAGAATGTGATGATAAATGGTATTATAGAAGAGAGAGAGAGAGAGATATTTGGAATTTGGCGGGTACAGACACAGACAGGTGGAAGATAAGAAGTGGGTAATGCCACGTGGGACGGTGGTTCGATTTGGGTTCGGCTTAACGCGGACTGTGTAAAAGTCAACAAAAAGACAACTCCAAAGTTGAATCAAGTTGAGGACGAGGATGCTACTACTAAGCTTGGTCATAAAAACGTGATTATTTTTTAAGTGATTATTTTAAACGCACGCTCTATATATTTTTGCTTTTTTTTTTTTTTATAAAAGTGCTTGTTGAACGAGATTTACTTTAGTTGATTGGTCAAAAAAGTTGCTACTTTAATTGATAGAATATTTAAAAATAATAGTCAACCTTATGTTTATTTGGATTGTACTTGGGGTAGGTAGACTTGAAAATTAGTACAACTTGTGGAGGCGATTTTGAAATTTGAATGTCTTATTGAGATCATTATTTGACTCATGCATATTTTCCAAATTCTAGAATCACCTAATTACACCATATAGGTGTGTGTTTGAAAGTGAGAGTGCACCTTCTGGTCCATTCCCTCTAAATCAGTGTTCTATTGTGATTCACTTGTATGATTGTCTTGTCTCAACCATTTTCAACCACATGAATGTAAGTTTGGAATGTTTGCTGCGATTTTGATGAACGTGGCAAACAACTCAATATCCATCTGTGAGATCATTGAAAAATTTGTGTGTATCAATTAACCAACGTTTTGCCTTACTGATTTCATCATTCTAACTGATAAATTCAACCATTTGTCTATGTCCACTCTAACAATCACGATGTAACGAAGCATTCAAGTCATTTTTTTAAAAAAATGTTGGTGAAGAAAGAATTTTTCTTTAAATAAAATAGTATTAATAATCATTTTATAACCATTTTTAAGGGGATTCGAGCTAACAGATGTTGAAAAATAAAAAAAATAACTCTATCTTAAGGCAATGTAAAACTTGTTTATCTTTGGTACAGTGTTAGTTTTATTTAAAGGCAAACAAAATATGTTGCTCATACTCTTGCAAGAACATCAATGTATCATGGATTTTATTCTTTTGAAAATAAAGTTTTTTCCAGAAGGAAATCCATTTTTAGCCAAGTGGTTAGACTCAACTGACTAGTAAGTTTTAATGGATTGAGAGCACTCAAATTCGATCCTTGACTGAATTAGTCTTTTGTATTAGTCACATCTAGGGAAAAATTGACAAATTTGTACAAATCTATAAAATTTTAAATATGAATCTGTAGCAACTCCTATTTTACCAGTACAAAGTCTATCACAATCTAGCTATGGGAAAATAGAAACTATGTGCATATATATCAATGGGGCGAGTTTTTCTTGGCAGCAATCTACAATTTTTGGGACTAAATTGATGATTCACTCAGATAGATCGATAACATCATTCAAAAGGAAGGAAACATGCATCCAATGGTCCAACCAAGAAGCAAACCTGCACCAGCAAGAGCCAAACCAACAGCAAAAGCGAAAATACATTTTCCGATGCCTCGTCTGCTATTCTTAACCTTTCGACGACTTCTCTTATGTTGTTTTCCTTCGTAGGGAAAGAGGTTGTTCAACAACGGCTGGTTTTTGTTTTTGTATTGAAGACATAGATTCTCCAGCTGCAAAACATGTAGCCATTGCTTGTAAGCAAATAATTGAGAAGCCTGCTTGAAAAATAGAGTCAAGATATGCTCCTTTTCGTCACTGGCTTGCTGTGCTGCCTTTTCAGCCTCTCTCGCCCGAGTTTGGGATCGACACAAGGCTTTCAGTAGCTCTGCCTTTGCAGCACTCTCGGAATTCATGTTGCTATTCTTGTTGTAGCTTGAATCAGTGTCTTTGCTTTCACTGGAACTGAACACGGGTAGAATTGGTCATTAGTAGAACTAAGCATATAAAATTTTAAAATAAACATGAGTTAACTATGAAGTGCTTGGTATGTAATATCCTAAATTCCTACCTACAAGAATGACTGAAATATAAAAAATGTTGTGTTCTTAACCTAAGGTTTCAACGAGGGAATCACTTATAACGGTCGAGCAATTTGATCCATTAACAAAATTGGAAAATAATTCATGAAACTGAAAACCTTGTATCACACTATAACTAACGTGATCGATGACTTCCAATTTCAGAGATCACTTTGAAATTTCATTAATCTCAAAACCATATTACCCAACCATTTGAATTTGAGGTATTAAATGGCAGCTATTAATTCCGATTCCAATATGCTGGAACCTAGTAGCATTGTGCTAACAATTTTTTTTTATGAAAGTGATCATTTTCATGTTAAAGCTCCTCTAAAGTACATTGTGATCTTAACTCACTAAATTAACATTGCATTCCTGTATAGCATTACCTGAAAGTTCTGTCTGAATCCTGAAACGAACAGCCAGAAGTCAAGGTTGTGGACGTACAACCATTCGAATCGGAAGAACACATCTCTGATTTTTGGTTCAAGGACGACACATGATTCTCCTCCTTGTCAATTCCTCTTGGCTGAAGAGTATGTATTTTCCTAAAAGGCTTAATGTTTGGCTCTGGGAGATCGCAGTTCTCGATATACTCAAATGATTTCTTAGCAACCAAGGAAGCCAGATCATCTTTTCCTGTAGTGCGCCACCAAGGCTGAGATTTTTCAGCTCCCAACCAATGTGGTTCAAAATCAGACGATGTACTTTTACAATGTTCCGAGACCAAGAAACTAGTAGCATCATCTGAAAACCAGATTTCCCCTTGATTTTTCTTCTTAGGTGTTAAATACAAGTCACTGTTCAAAGAAGCCTCAATTTTCGACGTTCGAGCATCATTGTTCTTCATATATTTTGGATAGACATTCCATTGCTGCTCTATAGCTATAGTAGCACCATTTCCAACAAATGAAACAGCATCAAAGTTTTTGACAGTTTGATCACTCCCGATACTGACATTGTCACTGTGAAGTCGGGTACTAAAAGCATCGAGCTTAGACTCCAACGTATTTAGATGTTGACATGTATAATCAGCGTCACTGCCTGAGTTGGTTTTCACATGTAGCCACCATTTCATGTCAGA
>Ga0315914_1009941_pt1 | contig 12023 bp, 9 predicted proteins | sample MpolenodulesMG_FD_203920 | JGI IMG/M metagenome (GOLD analysis project Ga0315914, IMG submission 203920) | Medicago polymorpha root nodule microbial communities from Los Angeles, California, United States - elongated nodules | ecosystem: Host-associated > Plants > Roots > Nodule | place: USA... | reverse complement strand
TAACCACTTTTTAACTTAAATAGGCAGTGAAATATTGAATTGTTGATTAATAGATAAAGTGTTTCAGAGAACACAGAAAGAAAAACAAATGGTGTGAAGAATACATTGGCGAACAAAAACAAAGTATAAACAAGAAGTGCTACAAAGAAGAATATGAAGAAATTAAGGAGGAAGGTATTGTGGATACGGCCACTTTTATATATGCAATGAGTAACAAAAGAGAAGATATGACATTACGTATAGGGATAATGGGTTTGGGCCGATGTAACGTAGATACTACATCATCAAAGTTGCTCTACTGGTCCACTAGACCCAAGTTGCTACCCACCCCCAACCCCAAAATACCCTTGTATATATTTCGATTGGATCAAAACATATCTTCTAATCGGGCATATTGAACTTTTTTCGTGTGAATTAAAAGTTACAAAGTCTGCAGATTAAAAGTTAGAAACATGTCTTTTTTTTTCTCAATCGGAAGTTACAAACCAATTGGATCGGAAACTAAGTTCCAATCAAATCCTCCATCGGATTTCAAACATTTTTTTCAATGAAACGCAACATAAAATAACCATAAACATCTTTTTCCATCAAACGTACAATTAAAGGGACAATACCAGCAATAATATAATGAATTAAAATTTCAACAACGCAGAACAAATGCGCGTTTAACACTTGTTGCCTTGCAATTTTTCATTATAACATGCACAATTGTGCACATGTTATTTTGAGTTTGGTGTCTTTTGGTACCTGATGGTGTGGCATATCATGCTTTGTTCTAATCAATTTGCTGTGGTACTTCATGAAATTTGAATTGATAGGAAGATATGCTTTTCTTTGTTATACATGGAATGTGGTGTGTTCCATGTTTTCTAGTTTAAGTTGTTGGCAGTTTCGGTGGTTGATGTTTTTGTTGTATTCTGTTTGCCATGTGATTATACTTAAAATAGACTTCTTGATCTACTATTTGCACACCATGTGCTTAGTAGTTTCTAATTTAATGCTGTTTACTTTTCCAAAAAAAAAAAAAAAAAAAACCTATTATACAAGAAAATGAATAGAACAGAGAACAATATACATGACACATCTTAGTTACTTGTAAATACCAAGTAACCTGAAATTATTTTATGTTATATATTTATATACGCATGAAAAGGTGTTGTGAATAAAATGCTCAATAATGTTATGAATTCGCAAAATGTTACGATCTTATAATTAGCATGCCTACTAAAGCAAGCTTAGTGCTAAGGATACTCAGCTTAACACCAAAACCACAGCTCACATTCTAAAAAAAGACTAATCCCGTAAACATAGATTACATATTTCCTTTTCGTTCTAGCCCGGATCCTCTGCAGCGTACAGCCTGCTCAGTTAAATCTCGGCCGCTGAACTTGGATTGTACTTATGCATGAAGGGCTAAAAAGGATGGACAGCTGAAGAGAATCCAGGTTCCATCCTAGCATTTATTCTCCTCTCAGCAATCCATACTTCACCCTGAATTCCTTTCTTGCAGAAAAAATTACAAAAAGGAAGATCGAAAAACTGCTAAAGCAATTAATTGAAGTACATTATAAATGCCTCGCACTCTATTGGACGTTATTGGATGTGGCCGGTTCGGGTATCCAATTCCACACTCTCACTTGACCGGTTCCATCACCAGTGAAGAATATGCTACCAGGACCCGTCTGAATTGCTCGCACCTCTTGTTTGTTGAATATCTTACCTCTCTCTGCAAATCTGAACAATAAATGAGCCAAAAAGTTAAGAATGAGTTCACGACAGTTAGGGACCATAGATATAAAAGACAGGGTCATAACAAAAATTGAGTTGATAAAATAGGAAATGCCACATCATATTGTGAAGGATCAATGATATAAATTTTATCAGTGTTGTCAATCCAGGATCATGGATTATAGTAGTTTGTTGGAATTCTACTACACTACAGTATCAGCAACCCAATTGCTGCTGTTAAAGAACATCCTGTACTAAATAGTGTATTGTGGACCGATAGTAGTTAGTTTAAATTCATCTACGCAATAGCTGCTATTTGACAACACTACATAGAGGAAAAAATATTTAAAAACTTAACTTTTTTCAATCGAGGATTGTGAACTACAGAAGTTTGAGGGAATTCTACAACACTACAGTGCTAGCAACCCTATTGCTGCTATTAAAGAACACCTTGTACTAAATAGTGTATTGTGGAACGATACCAGTTAGTTTAAATTCCTCAACGCTATAGCTCTGCCATAGCTGCTATTTGACAACACTACATGGAGGAAAAAATATTTAAAAACTTTAAATTTTTTGTACTGAAGAACTTCAGATTAAAATGGAAGAAGTCTAAATCTATATGCCTTTTTCACCATTAATAACTTTGTACAAAAAGCCAAGTTTGTTTTGTATACCATAAACACAAATGAATGAAAACATAATCCATAGTATGTAACAAGAGCAAGAATGGGAAATCAACTACTTACGATGGCAGATCATAGAGGCGAACAGTGTTATCATTGCAAGAGCATAGAAGTATGGGCTTGCCTTGTGCATCATGCATCCCACAAAGGGTGATTATACCCTACAAGCAGATCATAACAACACCATAAACATCATTAAAACCACCTCACCACTATAACAAATACCACTACCACATTTTATGTAGAAGTAGCTATGGTTAAAAGTATCTAAAAAACTGAATCAATGTAAAAATAAAAATCTTTCTGGTTTTTCACAAAATTCAGTAATATGAACTGCCGCATGAAAAATATGATCATGCAGGGTACACATTGTAAACAGAGAATTTTCAAACATCTCATCAAGGACAAGCAATATTTGTGAAAAGACAATGATAATTTTCATTTCCTATTTAAAAATAATAATCTTGTGAAATAAGCTATAATACATACACACATATATATATGCATTTTGATCAGAAACTAAAGTAAGGTTTTATATTTTCAAAACTGTATCCATCTTGAGATGATATGAGTTCAGTTCATTAGATTGGTTCTTAGATCATTTAATGGAAATTTTATTCGTTGAATTGATTCCCTAATATCATGAAATACCAACATTTCTAATGGGACAAGAAACACCATACATAAGATCAACACATTCCAGGGGAAAAATAAATAAATTGATACATACATGTTCTTCAGTGTGAGTATATGTCACTTCCAAATTTCCACTTTCTGTAGCATACCATACCTGCATAAATCATAACAATCAAATCAAGGGAGAAAGAAATACAAATATATAAATTCCAGCAAATAATGAGAAACAAACCTTTACGGTCTTGTCTAATGAACAAGATATAAGGAACTGATCCCAGCAAAGAACAGACATCACCACAGACGTGTGCTCTGTTAGTGTTTGTAAACACTGCAAGGTTTCAAGGTTCCACACCTGAAAGAAACAACAGATGGAATGAATAAATCAAAAACCTACTTCCACTTTGCTTAAAAAGAATATTAACGAAATGCTAATCAATGAGAGCTTATGTAAACTTACTCTGACTGTATTGTCCATTGAACCAGAATAAAGTCTATTAGCTCCAACAACTAACGAAACAACTCCACGGGTATGACCTTTAAGTGATGCAGCAGGCTCAAAACAGTTGGCAGCTACATTAAATTTCCATACCAATATAGCTCCATCCTGAAAGAGAATTGTAGGTGTATTTTATTTACATTTTCGAAAATAACATTTAAACATGCTAGAAAACAAAGTATAATTGAGTAATTAGTAAATATATTTCCTAAGATCCAAAAGGCATAAACCATAGTTTTCAATCCCAGATAGCGGCACGGACCAGCTGACCCCAAAACTGGGATGCCGGGATAGTATCGTGTGAGACGGAATGGCCACTACGAAAACATTTTTTTGACATATTATATGACATTATTTCCGCATTGAAATAGGTATATAAAAAAAATGGCTTAAAAAAAAAAACATTGACAATGGAAGAAAAAATATTACCTGCGTACCAGCAAAGAGCATATCATTAATCACAACAAGTGCATAAACTTGTCCCACAGGGCCATCTAGACTTATCTCCATTGAATTTTGTGTGTTCCAAGCCTGAAAACCAATGAGAACAACAAAACAGGATATCAGTACTGATGCTACAAGTAGCAGAAAAACTGTATCGTAACAAACATCCTTAAATAAATTAGAGTTGAGGTACATGTTAAAAAAATACAAATGCCTATTTGCCCTTTCTTACCTTAACAAAATTGGGTATGCCAACAAAAAGCCAGGGACCTTCACTGATCATACAACCTACTTCACCGCCAAGATTGATCACAGCTATACACTGCACATGATCATAAAACAAACAACAATTTAGTTATCTGGCTTAATCTCAAACAGGAACATGAAAGTTATAACAAAATACAATGTTCACTGTTGAATTTGAAATAGAAAACAGATAGAAAGGAAAAGCAATGTTACAAAAATTGCCAATAGAAAGAAATTGTAACAACCTGTCCAGACTGGCAGTCCCAAACCCTCACAGTCTCATCAGTACTTCCGGTATAAAGCTTATCCGAACCAGAGGGCATAGCAATTCCACTCACAACCTGTTCATTCAACACAACCAAAACTCATCCAATCAACTCATTACCCAAAAATGCACCCATACACCTAATTAATTTCCGGGCATTGCTACTGTGCTACCTACCAATAGACGCGCTTAATAAATCAATATTAAGCATTAAACATATAGGACCTATTTTGATTGAATTATTTGAGCTTATTACTTTGATAAGTTATCCGAGATGTCTTATGACAACAGCGTATAACTTCTACAAAAAACTTCATTTCATCTTTTGCTATAAAAATAGCTTATACATAAACGCTTCTCATGATAATCATTTGTGCTATAAGATGCAAATAAGTTGTTTATCCAAACAGGACCATAGTGTATTAATTAATAACTTAATAACAATACTTTTCATTAAAAAAACTTCAAATATTTACACTTCAACCAATGCTATCACTTATTAACATTTGCCTCTCTAAGCATAGTGTAGTAACATATCTTAACCCCCGTTCAGTACATTAACCAAAATTATAATTATAATATGTAATATATAAATACATAAGTACATTTAGTGTTTGTGTATCAAGAAATGAACTGATAAACAAGTTGCATTCATGTCACCCAAGTGCTACTCCTATCTAGACAAGATTCTACACTACAATTACATAATAATTCTATAACATATCCGGTTATCCACCATTCAAAACCATAATTCAAATTATAAACATGAAAGTCAATGATAAACATGTTGGCATCCATAGGTTACACTATCAAGATTATAACCTACAACAACACATTTCTACAAAATTAATAAACTAAAACTTTCTTCATTTACCTTCTTATGTCCTTCAAGCTGAGTCAACAAAGAAAACCCATCACCAACATTCCAAGAGTGAAGAAACTTACACCTATCTCCATAACTACAACTCCCTTGAATCCAATAAGTACAAACTCTTTCAACATTCACAACAACTCCTCTACCACCACCACCTACACCACCTCTCCCCCCACCGCGACCACGTCCCCCACCTCTCCCCGGCCCCCACGAATTAAAACTCGATCCACCACGCCGATTACCCGAGAAACTCGAATTATCAGCATAAGCCCGTTTAGAAGGAGCACCATTCCCATTAGAAGTAGGCAATTCACTATGCAGAAAAGGACATGGATAACGATTACACTTTCCTGCTTGCCATTGAAAACACACTTTCTGATTCTTTGAATCACCACCGTTGGACCCACCAAGACGATTGTAAACACGCTTATTACCCCCGTCGAAATCCATAGAAACAAAAATCGATTTCTTCTAAAAAATCGATTTTTTCTTCAAATTTGAATCTGAATCGAAGAATTCACGTTGTAAAGACACTATCTTTGGTTTCAATTTGATGAAATTAGGGCTTGAGAAGTTGAATTGGGATTTCGAGAGACTGAAATTCGTGAAAACCCTAATTGAATTGAAATTGGTGAAAACCCTAATTGAATTGAAATTTGTGGAAACCCTAATTAGGGTTTGAATTGAAGAATGAAGAAAAATGAAACCCTAATTTTTGAGATGAAGCTTTTTGATTTTGATTATGTAGTGAGAGATTTGGAAGTGTTGTGTTTGAAGGTTAGGGAAAGCGTAAGATTAACGACAGTATAGGAAATTACTATTATAACCTCGCTCTTATTTATACTGTCGCTTTTTTTTAATTTTAATTTTTGGACAAAACATTATATTAGGGTTAGAATTTTACCGTTGTGTTTGAGCTAATTTTTATCTAAATTTTTGTAGAAAATCTTATTGGAACTTTATATTTACGCAACCTTTATTTTTTATACAAGAATGCTTATGGTTATTACGCAACCTTTATAGAAACTTTAAATGTTTATAAAAAATAAAAATAAAGGGATTGGCATAACCTATTTTACTAGGGGAAAATAATAAAAATTCGTATGCAACGATTTTGATGTAATCTAGGCACTAATCTGCATCTACTTTAAGTTCATTCATACTTTTTAGATATGTCGCATTCGATAGGGTTACAACACCCAGGGTCGGCCTATAGTTCGTTGAGGCTGTGCTATGTCACCGGGTCTCAAATATTGATTATATATCTATTAAAAGCAAATAAATACAATTTGTTCAGTGTGCTTCAATGGCATAGCCAGTTTTTGTTGAGTGTCAGGACATATGCTCAAGTCCCACCAAAGTGTGATTTTTAATAATTTTTTTATTTTTTAAAATGACTTATTTATTTTTTCTGGGGCCAGAAATTTAATTTTTTTCGCATCACTTATAAAATTAAAACTGCGCCTATGAATTTGTTGAGACGGCCCTAACAACACCATTACGTCACATACATAAAAAGATTAAGGCTTAAATGCAATTTTGATCCTTCTATTTTCAATTTTGTTAACTTTTGATACATTCATTTCTAAAACCAACTTTTTGGTTCCCTTGTTTAAAATGTCAACGAATTTTTTTGGTCCCCTTCTCTTTTGATGATGTGGTACACTCTTATTAATGACGTGGATTCTACGTAGCATTGCTTATTTAGTACCGTCATTAGACACCTCATTTCCACGTCATTATTATTAAAATTAAATCAAAATATTTATTAATTAGAATTTTTTTTAAAAATGTAAATAAAATGTTTATTTAATTGAAAAACCCTAACTAGTAAAATCGCCAAATTGATTTTCCTCTCCAAACTAAATAAGCCCCCAATCCATATTCTTTCCTAAATTGAATCATCACCCTCTTTGCATCGTTTCTTAATCTCCATAATACCCTCAAGATTCAAGAGGTCGATAGGGAGTAGGGCAAAATTTCCTCTTACCTCTATCTCTATGCTTTGTCGTTGAACTTTTGATATCACATAATAAATGAAGATGATGGTTTTGCGTTTCCCCTACTGGATACATATACACCCTTTAGTGATTTCCAATTGATGAAAAGTACTTTTTACATGCGACTAAAGTACTTTGTGTTTGTTTGTTAACAAAGAAAACTTTGATTTCTTCACTTGAATCATTTACTAATCAAAATTGGGGAAGGTGATGAAGAAACGATGGAACAAGACTATGTATGACTGTTTAGGGCTGATTCAATTTGGGGAGAAAAATCAATTTGGATATTTTATAAGTTAGGGTTCTACAATTATATAGACATTTTATTTTCAGCTTTTTTTAATCCTATTTATTAAATTTTTTGATTTAATTTTAATAATAATGATGTGGAAATGAGGTGTCTAATGATGGTACTAAGTAGGCAATGCTATGTAGGATCCACGTCATTAATGAGCACGCCACATCATCAAAATAGGAGGGGACCAAAAAAATTCGTTGACTTTTTAAATAGGGGAACCAAAAAGTTGGTTTTAGAAAATGAGGTATCAAAAGTTAATAAGATTAAAATATGAGGATCAAAATTGCATTTAAGTCAAAGATTAAATAGTTGTTAAAAGATAACTGAATAAAAGACTTGCATTGATAGAATATAACAATCAAACATAGGGTAAGAATAAAAGTTGATGAGACACTCCTCCGTTGATTCTACTAGAGCTTGCCTTACTCTTGAACCTCCATGTTTTGAATGAATAATTGTGAATGAAAGTTCTTCTATTTTTAGGCAAATTTCGAATTGGTTTTAGACGAAAAAACTGTCTTTTTACACAAACCCCTAGAGAAAACATAGTCGAAAGTTGTGTTTTCATGGAATCACACGTACCCCACTTATAGGGGACACACGTTCTGCGTGACAGCTAAATAGAGATCTATTGCTCTCTATCTCACGCGCCTCGCATCTGGCTTTAGCCCTTAGTGCCATTTTGTCTATTTTCTTCGTCTTTTGACTGCTTTCTTATTTTGAATTGGTCTTGGAACATGAGACATAATTTCCCCAACATGTAATGTCTTTATAGGCTTCTTCAATCTTCATTTCATGTCTTCCTTATTTCCCTAAAGTGTCTTGCTTTGCGAAATTGCATGATTTTGTTGGAACAAAATGTGTTTAACATTACCCTTTGAGTTTTGATGATAACAAGGTATTAAAAGTGTCAATTGGATATGCTAATATTTGTTCAAGTGTGCAGGACATAAATTTTTCAATGCTTTGGATTAAGTAAAGGTTCTGAAAGAACAAATGAGAGCAATGGAATCAACAAGAAGGAAGCTTGTGCTGCAAGAAAGAGGTTCTGAAGACAAGCGGTTATGAAGAAGATGATGTCATCCGAAGCACCTCTTCAGAAGCAGTTAACCAGAAGCTGAAAGACGGAAGCTTTTCCAATGTTGTTCAAATGTTGATTTAATCACGCCTATCATCAGAGAAGACTAGAAACATGAAGGAACAGCTAATTTAAAAGGATCTGAAGGCTTTGGATGCTTATTCTTTGGAGAGCGTTGAAAAAGGACATTTGTACGAAGTGTACAACCACTATCTCCACTACTCTGATTTTATGTCTGCTAGTACAAGAACAACAGATATGCCTGCAACGTTGTTCCTCCAGACTTGGAATGGATTTGAAATTGATCTTGCATAGGACAATAACCAAATCAGGCAACATATCATTGGTGATTTGATCAAGTTTCAAACGACTCTTTTTTCTAATAAAAATATAATAATTATTAAAGCACGTAAGGGTGTCACACATCTTCATCAAATCAAAAGTACTTTATTTAGATTAAAAAAACGTTGCAACAGAATAGTTTTCAAACACTTTAAAGTATACATCTCTTCACAATTTCAACAAAAACTGATTTTAATAGAATTCTAAAACATAGTCTAAAATAAAATAAATCCCCAATCCCTAGTGTCACAGATCAGAGCTTCGACTCGATAAAGACTCCCAAAAACGATAAGTAAACGAGTAGGCTCCAAAGCCATCCTCAGAGACTCACTACTACTAAACTTCTTCTTCCTGCAAATCTACACCACAAGGGTGCAGGTGCCCAACCCGCCACTAGAGGGTGAGAATATATTCAACATAAGAGATGCATAAACACATGTATAGATAAAAGAACACAACAATTGCATTTAGAAATATATGCATCACAGTAAGATAATATTCACATTTAAATATAAAATTTCATTTAATAAAAATCAAATAGGCATCAATCAACATCTTATAATAATATATATATAAACATCAACAACATTTAAGAATATCAAGTAGACATTAATAAAATACAAAACATTCACACATAATCATATAGAAGCACATCATTAAATATCACATAGTTACATCGTCTATGAATTCCACATCTATGAATTCCACATCTATGAATTCCACATCTTCAAATAGCACATCATTTTCAAATAACACGTCTATGAATTCCACATCTTCAAATAGCATATCAACTACACATCGTCAAATGACACATCATCAAATAATTCACAAATTACACTTCTTTAAATATATAATCAAATTCACCGCATCTTCAAATATACTTGACAATGAATGCAATGTCCCTAACTCGACCCTATATGCATGTATCAAACCTACTCATCGTCAAATAATTTGGATATCAGAGGTATGTTACTGAATTATCCCGCATCGTTAAATCTCATCGTTAAATAGACTTGACCATGAATGCATGAACACCAAGTAATGACTCGACAATGCACATCTTTATATGACTCGACAATTACACATCTTTAAACATCATCATCGTCAAATGTCACATCTTTATATAACACATTTTTAAATTACACATCTTCAAATAACACATATTTATATAACACATCGTCAAATATTTTGTCATTTACACATCACAGAGTAATTCATCTCTATACAATTAGTTTGAAAATAAAGTATATTATTTTGAGCAAATATATTAGCAATTCTTCACGGTTTACATATACTAGTGTCACATTAGACTTATACATATCAATTTCGGTTGGAAAGACTTTCAAAATGGACACTTTATATCTTCATATTAATATCCCTTAATTCAAGGCTAAATAGATCACAGAGGTCAAAATTATATGAACAACATAAGTAATAACCTTTCAAAAAAAGAAGCATAAGTAATAAATAAGTTAAAACGATTAACAATGGCAAGGTACTACTATTATATCACAGTAGAAAAACAGTAACAATTAAATGGCAACTTTAATTAATAAGGAGAACAGTTGCGACAATGATACAAATTATAAGGAAACAACAAGGTGTATTTTTTTGACCATGCGAATTCAATTTAAAAGCCAAGCAACAGAATAGATTACGGCAATAGTAAATAATTCGTTTCACAATTAGAATTTAGGAAAAAGGGGGCAGCACAAGTAATTGTGTTAGAATCAAAAATATATGTAGCAGCAATAGGAATTACGGTGGCAATGTAAATTTTAAAGGAATATAATATAAAACTGGGTTTAAAAGCAAAATAGGCAGCAAAGTAACTTAACCGTAAAAGCAAATTTAGACTGAATTCGAAAGTGCATAAAAAGGTTTTCGAAAATATATAATTGCAGCAACATAAAGGACATAAATTTAACATGAATTCATTAAAAGATCATGAAAAACAATGTAAAAGATAAACCCTTCACTACACATATGATCATACAACTCTTATGATGAATAGAGACTCCCCCTTTACCTTAGTTTGCGAAATTGATGATTTCCAACGGTGAAATCTCTCTCTAGGTTCTTCTCGATATTCCTCTTTGTCTCCTCTCCATAATTCTAGTTTTTCTTTTGCCGCTTGGTTTCTCTCTTTCTCGGTAATCCTTCTTCTCTAATTCTCTTCTCTATTTATAAGCTCTAATTTAGTTTGTTACGAATCTTTTAGATTACTATATGTCATCTAGGTTTGTTACTAATCTTTTCAAATTACTATTTGCACCTCTCGAATTTGTTACTATTATTTCTGTAACTACACTGTCTTGCTATTCACACTCCCCTTTACTTAAATCATTAAAGCACTACTCATCTCACTAACTACACCTTTTTTCTACCCAATTTTACTAATTCCCCGTTCACACTCTAATTTCTTATTCTCTCTAAAAAAAAACTCTATTTTCTTTCTAAATATTATTTCTCCTCACTCTTTTTTTTAATTAAAGCTCTGGTTTATATATGCTACCCTTATTAATCAAATGTCTCTATCCCAATTAACTAAACAACCTCACCCAAACATGCCAAAAACTAATTTAAATCAAATAAAAATAAAAATAATGTCCCACAATCAACACTACCACTAAAAATGATAATACTATATTATCTAGGAAACTAATATTAAAAATTGGGGTGTTACATTATACAACGTCTCTTTCACACCTTTATATAAAGGAGTGAAGACATAGAGAATTGTAAGACTCACACAACAATTTACAAGTGTCAAAACTCTGCTGAAATTGTTTTTCATCAAAGTTTGTTGGAACAAAGGGTGTTTCGCAAAATCACCTCTTAAGTTTTGATGATAACAAGGTATTAAAATTATCAATTGGATATGCTAAACATTTGTTCAAGTGAACATGATCTTAATCAAAGCACTATTC
>Ga0315914_1009939_pt1 | contig 12025 bp, 3 predicted proteins | sample MpolenodulesMG_FD_203920 | JGI IMG/M metagenome (GOLD analysis project Ga0315914, IMG submission 203920) | Medicago polymorpha root nodule microbial communities from Los Angeles, California, United States - elongated nodules | ecosystem: Host-associated > Plants > Roots > Nodule | place: USA... | reverse complement strand
TAATAGCTTGTTTGAATACCTCAAAACCCACAAGGGTAGATGTAGCTACATATGTCTATGATAGCTTTGCAAAGGATGAAGAAAAGATGAAGATTCAATGCCTAGATCCATGATGTCTCAACAAATATTGCGTTGAATCTACTCCTAACTACCTTGCTTTGTGTTTCTCTCTCAAGAAAATACCCTAATCTCTCTCTAAAACCAGAAAAATATCAAAAACTATGTAATAATGTCTTGGAAGGAGAAGAGAAAGCTATTTAGATGGGCCAAAATCGTGCCAGCACGCTTAAGCGTACAGGGGTACGCTTAAGCGTGCGTCCTGAAAATCTTCATTTTCCCAATTGGGAACAGCCACGTGTGCCTTATCCACTTGCATCTGACGAAGTTCGCTTGAGCGTATAGGAAGCGTGCAATCAGCGTACAAGTCTGAGCTCTCGACATTGTGTACGCTGAAGCGTACAACCGGTCGCTTAAGCGTACCACTGGAAGCTTTGATAAGCGAACCGTAAGCGTGTTGAAAGCGTACATGAAGGTTTGCTACTGGACCTAGTACGCTTAAGCGTACAGTAGGCCACTTAAGCGTACGCTCTGAATCTGGGAAGCGTGCTGGCAGCGTACCAATAGCGTACAGGAAGCTGCTTTCGGCATTGTGTACGCTTAAGCGTGCTGAGGACGCTTAAGCGTACTGACTTTAGTTCATCAGCTTTTTTCTTGTCCCTTGCTTGTCATTTCCTGCATAAATAGGGGGAAAATCAGGCATGTAAAGCATAAATGGTTAAAAGAACATAATTTGGTAGCTTTTCCTTAGATAACTTGCAGAACAAGTCACTAAAATGTCTAGATTAACACATAAAATATGTTACTTTTGAGCACTTATCAATAGTAAAGGGACTGCTTTGTTCGATTTGAAAAAGGCAGGATCAGTTTCGTGAGTTGGTTAAAACCCGAGGACCAAAAGTGTAATTAAGCCAAAAAGAAAACAAGATTTTTATAGTATACTATACTCGTTGGAAAAGGGTGCGGTTATGGTGCATAAGAAAATCCTTATGCATCGTGCATAAATCCCAACATAATTGCTTCCTACACCCCCAAATGAAACCAAACAAAACGAACCAAACGCGGAATCTTCAATCTCATCATCAACACCGTCGTTCATCATCATCACCGTCATCATCACCGTACCGGAATGCCAAAACCATTTTGCTGTGGAAATGGTTTCTGTGAGTCGTACTCCAAAATCATTTTGATGTGGAAATGGTTTCCAGAATCTTCAATCTCATCATCAACACCGTCGTTCATCATCATCACCGTACCGAAATGCCAAAACCATTTTGTTGTGGAAATGGTTTCCAGAATCTTCAATCTCATCATCAACACCGTCGTTCATCATCATCACCGTACCGGAATGCCAAAACCATTTTGTTGTGGAAAACCATTAGATGTACTTAATTGTTTCCAGCAGTTGTACTCCAAAACCATTAGATGTACTTAATGGTTTCCAGCAGTTTCCCAGCCATATATCCCTCTAACATCACAAAGATTTTGAATCCAGTAACAACTTCAGATCTGAAACCGTGAAAACAAACAGCGACGAAACAGTAACATATAACAACCAACACAAAGTCACTGGATCGAAGAAGAAGAAGAAAACGCGAGGGAAGAAGAGGAGCGAACCGGTTTTAATCTTTAGATCTACTCCTTCTCGTTGTGTTTTTGCGCCATCCGAGTTCGGATTTGGCTTTAAAACGAAAATGGAGGTTGAAAAATGGCTTTAGTTTTTAAAAAAGGTGAGTTTGGTTCTCCGGCACGGCACCGCCCCGCCTCTGGCCGGCGACCACCGCGCCGGAATCATCATGTGTGGCTGGAAGAGATGAAGACTCATCTGAATTGTAGAGAGAGAGGGAGAGCTTTATGTTTTAGTGAGAGAAATGTTTGAAGCAAATGAAGTTTGATTTGATGCAGTTTGAGAAGTCTATGATTATTACACGTGTACAATAGATCTGATGGTTGTGAAGTGTTTATACGCGGTGCATAAGGATTTTCCTTATGCACCATATCTTTTGCCGTTGGAGCACGTACAAAGAGTGGATCAGAAGAGTACAATCATAACAGAAAGTCGTTAGAAAAATGATAAATCTTAACGGTCTGAAATCGCTCCACTCCACACCAAAACATCATCAAAAAATTCTAAGCCATTGGTAATTTCTTTTCGCAAGTTCCTAGATATGGATTCACCAAAGCTAATAACTAGCCAATTTCTTTGATATGAAGCAGCTCCACAAAACCATCTTTTTACTCACATCAGTTTGATCTGCATAATTGTTACTAGCAGCATCAGATTGCTAAAACTCACGACCAAGCACTTTCTACACAATTGAAGGCACCCACCATGTAAAGCCAAGCCATGCATTATGGCTTCTTGATATCAAAACCAAGTAAAAGCTAGTACAAGAAAAATATTAGCAAATCATTACATTCACTAGCCCCTACGGACAGAGACGGACCCAACAATTTTAAGTGGCGTGAGCAATACATACATAATAATTTTGCAAAAAAAAATGTATGTGTCTATGTATAAGATAACATTTCATTTTAAAAAATATAAATATACATAATTGTTTTCTACGATTTTTTATATATTAGATACAATGAATGATGTTCACATTTTCAATGTCCATGAAAACCAACAAATTGAGAAAAAAATCAAAACTCTTGATTCCTTGTGTGACAATGTGGACCGTGCTTCTTTCATAAATTAAGGAATTTCGGGTTCTCACTTTTATTTTTTTTACTAGAATTTGAGTTTTCATTCTTGTTGATTTGGTAAAAGTAAAGTATTGTTATTTTAATTTTTTGAGTAGAAAGACAAAGTGAAAATATTCACTTAAATACTCACACACATAAGTGAGAATCCCATATTCTAACTCGGATTATGGGGTCTAACCTAGCTATTATTAATTTGATATATTTCTTTTATAGTTTATAATGTGCGCTTTAATAACTTAAACTTCATTATCATTTTTTTTTTTTTCATAGTGTATATATGTATTCTTTTTCTTTATTTTTTTCTTCCAAAAGTTGTGAGGGCCAAGGCCCACATACTCTTGTATGTGGGGCTGTCTCTTGTCTCTGCCTATAGGTTGGTTCTGGCATGAGACCTCTAAGTGTGTTCTCATTTAAGTAGCAGTTGAGATCCTTCTGGTGCTAACAATTTTTGTATAAGATTTGTCCACACAAGATTTTGCCCGACCTTAATTCTGCCCCTCGCTAGTAGAAAGTGGGATCTTTCAGATTTATCGGTCATTGAACCAGATGTCGAGTTCCCCAAGAAATATATTACATTCACCAATTCTCTGTTTATACAAGTAAAATATAAAAGAAATTGACATATCTAACACGCTAACAATGGCTCATTTTCAGTGATAGATCCATAATTTTTGAATAGTGGGGACACCGTATATAAAAATTTGTACCATTAATAATTGTCCTCCACAATTTTTCATATTATGGAAACTTTAAATGATTTTCTCATTTTCAATATCAATAAAATATATTTCACTATATAAATAACTAAATAATCATTTAACCAATCATCTCTCATTCGATTTCGCATTCGATTCTTGATAATATGACATTATCAAGAAATTTTTTGAGATATATGATGATAGGTGTGGGTCAAGAGAGAAATGATTTGTGATAAATGTGGGTCATGTGGTCAAAATGTCAACTATTGATACATTATAGGGTCTTGTTAACAAGTGCCCTAAGGGCATTGTTTAAGGAATCGATAAAAAGAAATTATGCCTTGAAAATATAAGTCAAACACTTGTTGAAGTTATAACCGTACAATTTCCAATGCAAAAGTTGCCACTTTTAGATGCTTAAACAATGCCCTTAGGACGCTTGTTAACATTTTCCTACATTATACTACTAAAAAAAAGTTTCTAAAAATTTTATGTGGACTTCTACTCATCATGATGGATGTATCTAGATTTTGAGAAAATCCTTCATAGACATAATCACAAATAAATAGTGTTTAGACACTCTCACATAAAATAATTTTTTTTATAAAAAAAGGTATTTAGTCAAATCAATTGACATTATTCAATTTTTTTTTAAGGTTTATATGTCTGCCCAAATATATTCATTTGGACTTGCGTCTAAGCAAGTGTGCCTAGTAGATTCTTCTAGAAAGGGTGTACGTGTAACTCGTGCATCAAAGGAGCTCATATTCCTTAAGCCACTTGGACCTATTATTACAGGATAAAAGAAAGCAAAATAAATACATGTGTACACATGCACAAATAGTGTGAAAAAACATTCAGACTATTTAGCACTAGTTCCTAATATACAAAGTATATCCTGGCCCATTGATTAATTTGAGATCCTTACCTTGTTTACTTTCTTATCTCTGTGTGTTTTCTTGTAATGTAATTGATTTATCTCTGTGTCGTAACTTTCAGTAGCAAAAAACTCGTATACCATAGTACCATCAAATAAGCATTTCAATAGGAGTGATATTAAACAATTATTTGAGACAACTTTTGTGATATTTTCCCTAAAAAAAAAACTTTTGTGATATTTTTTTCTTTCTATTTTCATTGGTCTAAAGAGGAAGAAAAAAAAAAAGAGAATAGAAACATAATGTAAGTATGAAAGAGAGAGTTGTCAAAAAGTTATAACAAAATGGTTATACAAATATCATTTCCCATTATAAAATGTTCATTGCTGCCCTCAAAAAATATAAAATTGCCATTCCTTTTTAGGTTCATCGATTTACAAGTGGGATCAAAATTCAACAAAAACTATATTAAATTAATTACACATTGCAAACTTACAAAACAAGTCACAAAATACTATTGATATTGCTTTTTTCTCCGGCATTCTCAAATCAATAGCACTTTACACTTTCCATGCCTCCTACGCATGAGTGTGGTTTCGAAGAACAGAAAAAAGAAAACCCCATAGCCTTCATAAAGCTTCTACAAGTACAATTATTAATGTTATAATCTTCTTCAATATTGTTCATCTCATCCAACACTCTATAGAACATATCAACGTTACATGGAAGCCTAATAGGGCCATCATTTTGAAACCCATATTCAACTTCTGCTTCATCCAGTAACGTCTTGAATTTTGGGTGATTAACAAACTTGGTTTTCACAACAAACCTTTGACTTTGGAGTCCAACATAAACTGTAAAACAACCCTTGGGAAATTTTACAATTTGACCCTTCGCATTTTCTGAAAATGATTTGGAACTACCCTTATTCAAAAGTAGTGACCTCATATTGCTATTGTCACCTCCACGTCCTAATGATCGCCATGCCTTCAATATCTTATTCTTCTTACATTTTCCCTTTATACTGCCCATTAGAATATTTCAAGTCTTAACCCTACATTTGCACACGGAAATTCATTAATTAGTATAGTTATTCTACAATGTGAAAAATTAAATACAACGTGTATATATTATAGTAGTAGTAACTAGTAACTGATAAATATTGATATATTTGAAAATGCATGGGAAGTATGCATGAATAATTGAATACTATATAGTATACCTGAAAAATTGGGTTGTGCTAGCTATCATTAAAGAAATGGAAGAGAGATTAGAGATAGGTCATCCAATGAGGTGTTTCTAAAGAGAATGTAATGAATTTATACATCAAAAATGAAGGAAACATTCTCTGGTCCTCGTCAACGGGTAGTATCAACGCACAAAAGTCTTCTAATTTGGTTCATTTTTGTCTGCCGTATATTTTGAAAGCAGAAGAGTGTTCTAATTTGTTTTGTTAATAGTCTTAGTTTTGCTTAAAATTGAAGATACAGAATATTGGTTCTAACAAGTCAACGAATGTAATTTTCTAGCAGCTGCAAAAAAATTTGACCTTAAAAAAGACTAAAGAGTGGAACTTTGACCATGCATGTTTGTGTGATGATGTGGATGTTGTGGGGTTCTTTGTGGTTTCACTATCCATTTTAACGATTGTTGTAACTTGTAATCCAATCATTGTGTATCTTTGTCTTGTGTTAATTTGTAGAAACCGTGTTAGAATAATCGTTGGTAAACACTCAGTACCATTTATGTCGGGTATCGTATTCAATACTGTCGACTAATATTGGTCTTATTACTCTTATATTTGAGCATTATATAAGGCTAAATTACATTCATGCATTTTCTTTTTTGTCAAGAATTAAATTACGCACGGATTTTATCCCTTAACCTTTCTTAAAAAAAATCACTTACCTATTTTTTAGTTTAATTTTGATCTCCTAACTATTTTTATTTTAGTTTAATCCCCTAACTTTATTTAGTTAGTCATATTAGTCAAGTCCATCAATTTATTTTGGATCGAATACCAAGTTTTAAAAAATAAAAATAATTTTATGTTCTATTCGAGCCTGATTTAATTATACTTAATTTTAGCAATTTTTTTTTCTTTTTCATTTTCATCGTAACAAAGAACTTACCCACATGGCTGAGATCTAAAAAGAGGAAGAGCTTAATGTTAAGTTTGTGAGACCTTTGACTTCCTTGTTTTCGTTAGATATTTACTCTTTTTTTTGGGGTACTCTTATTTTCTTTGGTTTGTGGCTTCTTGTTGTCATGTAGTTTGTAATAATTGTTTTGGTTAATGAAAGTTATATCTATTTATAAAAATAAAAAAAAATAAAAAACCTTACCAACCTTTGTGATATCTAAATTGAATAATCTCAACCACATAGGCTACAATGTTGAAAGTTGTCTACTATATGTCTTCCAAATCCACCTATGAGAACCTACGGACAAAGTTAAAACTTGCTACGTAATTTCAAATTCATTTTGGGTGTTATTTTAAAAGGCGCGGGAGGTGCAAAGATATCACAAAAGAGAAAAGCATTCTAATTATGTTAGCACGATAACCCTTCACAATCATTTGCAGCGCCTTAAACAAATATATTATTAAAAAATGAATATTGCTAAAAATGAATATCTCTGATGATTCTAAATAAAGAAATTATTTCAATGTATTCCAAATAAAGAAATATTTAAAAAGTTAAATATTTCAATTTTTAATGCATTGAATGCACGCATTTTTATTAAATTTTACTATTTTAAACTCTTAAAGAGTGTCTTAAGCCACTCTCCTTAACATTTCCCTTAAAAAATAATTGAAAATGATAAAACTGAAAACCAAACGAAAACCATACGAGGTTGTAGTCTAAAACTAATGAGTTGCGAAGAACCGCTGTATCTGATTTTGAGAAACCCGTTTGTGGAAATTTGAAGATGGTTATTATCTCTGTTTGTGACCCAAGCAATTATCTTATCATAAACAATTAATTTGTCATTGATTTTTATGGTCAAACTTGGAAGTTAGACGAGTGATTGGCTAACAACTTTCAACCGTGATTCTCTTTTGCACTTCAAACTATTACATCAATAAAGGAACAATGTCCCTCGATCGTGGGTTCTTTAACTCCTTCAGAGAATGTTAAGTAGCTTCCTGGGTAGTCGTAGCCTTATTCTTGTCCACATTAATCCCATTGTTATGAACTATCAACTCCGAACATTTTCATGTTGATACCCCAGATGCACCCTTAGATGAGTTCATCTTTAATACATGCAACATAGTTTGCTCCAACTCTAGCAAGTGGTTTTTGAAGTCTTTGTATCTTATCATTACATCATCAAAGTATACCTCAGTGTCATTGCCAATGAGGTTATAGAAGATAGCATTCATAGCCCGCAGATGTATGACTCTAACATTCTTGAGTCCAAACGGAATTACAATCCACTCATATACAAAAATTTAAATTAAAAAGAAAGATAAGGCAGCCGGCAGGGGGAAGGGGGCATTAATTTTGACGAAAAAAATGGTAAGAAAAATACTAAAATATAGCAAAGGGATAGTCATGCATATACTTGGAAGAAGGGGTAATGTTGCACTGAATTATTTAGAAAGGTATGTTCATATAAAAATTCTACCAAGAATCCATTTGAATGTTATGCCCATGGCACGAATATCATAAAGTAAAAAAAAACACGTGGTTTAACAAACAATTAATTGTAGTCAATCTTGTGAAAAAGCATATTCTTGTTGCCATTTCCTTTGATTGCATTATTAGCATTTGGGGCCCCGGGGAATTCTAATGGAGGTTCACTGTGTCACATACTCACATAAATTTAAAGCAGTGCAGCGTGGAAGTCACTATCGTGTCTTCAGTTAGGTTTTGAGTTTGGATGGTGGAGCCCTTCTAACCTATAAACAAACTAGAACAATTACCCGTGCTACCGCACGGGTCATTAGTAGTTTATAAGGTATATAGATGCAACATTATCCATTACAAAGAAAGGAAAACAATATAGTAACAATAGTCTTCACCCCAATACGACACATGCTTAAACATTTTGAAAAACCTCCTTATAGACTACATTTGAAGTGGTGTCGATGGAATCTCTGTTGTCATCAGTTAGTAATATTTTCAGACCATCCCTTGATGTAACACGTGATACTGCAACATATAACTGCCCATGCGAAAAGACAGGTTGTGGGAGATAGATACCGACTTGCTTAAGTGATTGCCCTTGACTTTTGTTTATTGTCATTGCAAAGCAGACAGATATAGGAAACTGCTTACGCTGAAATTTGAAAGGGATTCTTGTATCAGACGGCGACAGCGATAATCTGGGTATATACACCCTCTCCCCAATATTGCTACCTGATATAACCCTCCCTTCAAGTATATATCTTCCCATCTTGGTAATAATTAACCGAGTACCATTACAAAGGCCTGATGTGATATCCAAATTTCTCAACAACATAACTGGGACTCCAACTTTCAAAGTTATTTTGTGATTCGGGAGACCGGATGAATTAATAGAATTCAAAAACTCTGGGGTGTGTACATCATCCGGTCTGTTGACCGATGCAGTGTCTACTACAGAAGAATCACAACTTAAATATGTTTTCTCTTCTCCAGGAATCAGAGATAAAACATAGCTATTAATCTCATCAACTACTGTATTTTTGGGAGTCAAGATGGCTCTATCTTGGAAAAAAGATTCATCATGCATGTTATGAAGTATCGATGGATAAGTGGATTCAACAATAGAAGCAATATGATCACCTGAACTTTTAATAAGCAAATCCGGTGGGATTTGTAATTGTATTTGATCATCTGATATATCACCAATACAACCATCGCCGATCCCTAAGACCCATTCACTGAATGCTTTTCTCTCTTGTACCTCTTCGGGTGAACAACCATGCATAAGTCGCATATTTTTTGTCAATGTTAATACCTCAAAATATGGCCATAATTTTGATGAGTTGATACTTGCATGGACAATATCTTGTCTGGTTCCCTTTGGAATGACGGGAAGAATTTGTCGAAAATCTCCGCCTAAAACAACAACCTTACCACCAAAAGGAATGTCTTTTCTCCCGTTGTTTTGTTCTAGCATGACATCCCTTAAGGTTCGATCAACAGCTTCAAAACAGTGTTTGTGCATCATAGGTGCCTCGTCCCATATGATGAGCTTTGCCCTTCGAATCAACTGTGCTAGAGGGCTTTTAGGTTTAATGGTGCAAGTTGAGAACTCATCAACAACGAATGGAATGCAAAACCTTGAGTGAGCCGTTCTTCATCCGGGGATCAGCAGTGCCGCAATACCGCTAGAGGCAACCGTCAACACAATTTCACCTTTGGAACGCAGTGCAGAAGACATGGCTCTCCAAATAAAGGTTTTACCTAACATAGTACACACAAATAGGATAATATGAGGCTGATATTAAGCAAAAAAAGGTTGCTCCAAACATTATCATGTACTATTACTATTTTCAAATGCATCTTTTTGCTGTTTGTTAATTTATAAAAATAAAAAAAAAGTTATATTATATGCAATGCGTATGGACATCAGTTGTGTGGCACTCAAGGAAGCTTGCGAATTGTAAGCTATCTCAAGGATTAAGAAAATTGTTTTCAACCTCAAAATTGACGATATAAACCATGGGTCTGCTTGGATACAGCAAGTGTTTGTGCATAAGTTTGCCTTGCTTATTTTTATTGAAAATGATAAAATAAAGTTAAATTGTTTATGCATATGCTATGAGCTATTTTTATGACTTATATTGAAAATTTTATGAAAATAAGCCCAAAATAAGCTAGTTTTAGTTGTGAGTTGAATTTTTACCCAGTTAAACCATTGTTTTTATCTGGTGCTCTCTCTGTTTTAAATTACATATCACATTTTAAATAATGTGCATTATTCATATAACTTGATCATATATTTTAATTTTTAACTAATACATAAATACAAATGTTTTTTTTTTGTTGTCAAATAGCCTAGTGACTATAACTCACACAATTAAATTGTGGAGAAGTGGGGTGTCCGGGGTTTGAACCCCGACCCCTGCATATAATATGCAATATCCCTACCAACTGAGTTAAGCTCACGGGGATAAATAAATACAAATGTTATAGCATGTAAGATGTTGTTCGATTTGTCACGATAAATATTTTTAAAATATTAAATATTTATAATTTTTTACCATAAATAAATATATATATATATATATATATATATATATTAACTATCAAAATTGTGTATTGACATGTGTAAATTTGTTGATTGTGACATGTATTTTGGAACGGAGAGAGTAATTATTTTAATAATAGTTGAAAGTTGTGGTTGTCGAATGTGGCGACAAACATTTATCGAAGTGGTGATTGACGACGACAACAACAACATCAATCAGAGGTGGCAGTTCGAGTGGTGATCATGGTGGTTTGTGATCAACAGAGGTGACATACAAATGATAAAACAAAAACAAGAAACATAAAATTAATTTCAGCGGTTTTAAGATTTAAGTGAAAATTCTATTTAAATTAAATAAAATAAAATAAACAACATTTTTTCTAACATGTTTTTATTTTCTTTTCGAATTTAAACTTTTAAAACCTATAATCAGAAACTAGAACCACTTCGAATACTCCATTAAAGACTAAATTGATATTTGTAATTCATTTTAAATTGATGTAACTGTTTGACGCAGTTTCACATAGTAGATGATTTTAACCGTTGAAAATCAATTCAATGGCTTCGAATTACAACACGGTTTAGTTAATTTCACACAATTTGATGTCATTCACTCATTTTTATTAGATGGTCAATAATTGTTATTGCATAATTGTTGGAATCTATTTCCCCGTTGAGTGATTCTATAATTATAATCACAAAGTTATGTGATTTGTTCTTGAGCGTTGGATCTTTCATAAAGTGGAAACTGGAAAGCATTGGTTGAACTTAAATTGACACGAACAACTCCAATGATATAGAGTCCGTTTGTTTCAGATTTTTTTCAAAAAAAAAATCTATTTTTTCACCTAAAAAAATCGTTCTTTTCATTTTTAATTGTTTGTTTAGGATTTATAGAAAAATCAATTTATGAGAAAAATTTATTTTGACCCTAAAATAAAAAGCTATTAGGATTAGCTTTTCTCAAAATCTATTTTTTTCAACAACAAGGAGATAACACATGTACATGTTAGAAATTTTTTTTTTAAAATGAATTTTTATGGATAGTAGACAAACATAAATAACTTCGGATTTTTTTAAAATCTCTAGATTCTTTTGACACAAACTCTATTTTTTTTAAAGCTGAAACAAACGCACCCATATAATTCATATATCCATCGTGATCTATCCGTGACAAAAGTTTTCGCGAGAATTAGCATCATGCTTTCCGGCAAAGGCTAAGATGGAGATCTGAAGAGTTCTCCACCGTAAAAAACTTGACTTGTTTTTTGCAAAATAGATATCAACCATTGGATGTATTTGAAATTTTTTGAAGACCTTGGTATTATCATACTCTCTTTTAACACTAGACTAGACCATTGACCCGTGCTGACGCCCGGGTCATATAAGAGAACAAATACAACAGAAATAAGAAAGTAAAAACTTTACTTGAATCGAAAAAATAGTATGATTCAGTTCATAAAATTAATTGCCGCAAACGTTTTTAATGTACAATATTAA